>Ga0155331_115_pt1 | contig 18528 bp, 19 predicted proteins | sample RifCSPhighO2_02_FD_106299 | JGI IMG/M metagenome (GOLD analysis project Ga0155331, IMG submission 106299) | Candidatus Daviesbacteria bacterium RIFCSPHIGHO2_02_FULL_39_41
AAGGCTTAAAACTTAAAGCCCAAAAACAGAATGTGGGAAAAGTTGTGGAGATTGGAGATGGAGTGGCTCGTATTGAAGGGCTTTCTGATGCAGCCTACTCCGAGATTTTGGATTTTGGAGGTGGAGTTTATGGGCTTGCTTTAAATCTTGAGCAATATAGTGTGGGGGCGGTGATTTTCGGAGATTTTACCAAGGTTAAAGAAGGACAGGAGGTTAAAACCACAGGTGAAATTTTGCAGGTGCCTGTTGGGGAAGGTTTAGTAGGCCGTGTTGTTGATGCGTTGGGAAGTCCGATAGATGGAAAAGGAGCCATAAAATCCTCCAAAAAATATCCTGTGGAAAAAATTGCTTCAGGAGTTATTACCAGACAATCTGTTAATACTCCTCTTCAAACCGGTATTAAAGCAATAGATGCCCTTATTCCCATTGGCCGGGGGCAAAGAGAGCTGATTATTGGTGATAGAAATACCGGTAAAACTACTATTGCTATTGACACAATTATTAATCAAAAAGATGTGGTTTGTATCTATGTGGCTATTGGTCAAAAGACCTCCAAAATTGCACAGTTAGTGGCTAAATTAGAAGAACAAGGTGCTATGGATCATACTATTGTGGTGGTTGCATCTGCATCTGACCCTGCCACTATGCAATATATTGCCCCATATTCAGGTTGTGCCATGGGGGAGTATTTTATGGATCAGGGAAAAGACGCCCTAATTATTTATGATGACTTATCCAAGCATGCTGCAGCTTACCGCCAGATTTCTTTGCTTTTAAGACGGCCTTCGGGGCGTGAGGCTTATCCCGGTGATGTGTTTTATTTGCATTCAAGACTGCTTGAGCGGGCTGCCAAAATGAGTAAAGAATATGGCGGAGGGTCGTTAACAGCTTTGCCTATTATAGAAACACAAGCCTCTGATGTCTCTGCCTACATTCCTACTAATGTTATTTCCATAACCGACGGGCAAATTTATCTGGAGCCTGATTTATTTTTTGCAGGGGTTAGGCCTGCTCTTAATGTGGGTATATCAGTTTCCCGGGTGGGTGGAGCTGCCCAGACCAAAGAAATGAAACAGGTGGCAGGCAGGTTAAAATTGGATCTGGCCCAGTTTAGGGAATTGCAGGCCTTTGCCCAGTTTTCTTCTGATTTGGATCTTGAAACTAAAAAGCAGATTGAAAGAGGCAGAAGAATTACTGAAGTATTAAAACAACTTCCTTACTCCCCTGTTCCGATTGAAGAACAGGTAGTGGCTCTTTGGGCTGTTACAAATGGATATTTAGATGAGGTGGAAGTGGAAAAAGTCCGCGATTTTGAGCAAAGATATATTGCCCATTTGAAATTAAGAGCCAAGAAGCTTTTGTCGGATATTACTGATACAAAAGAACTGGAAAAAATAACAAAAGAATTTGTGAGGATTTATGGCAAACACTAGAGAGCTACGGCGCAGGATAAAATCAGTCAAAAATACCAGCCAAATTACCCGGGCTATGGAAATGGTGGCTGCCACCAAAATGAAACGGGCGCAAAATCAGGCCATATCAGGCCGGCCATATAAAGAGAATTTGTATTCTTCTTTGGCAAGACTTTTGCCAAAAATTGATCAGGAGTCTCATCCGCTCCTTGTTGGCAACGGCTCTAAAACAGCAGGAGTGGTTTTGTTGTCAACAGATAAAGGTTTGGTTGGTGCGCTAAATACTAATTTGATTAGGACTTTAGTTGGCAGTACCAATGCCATTTACTATACGGTTGGAAAAAAAGGCAGAAGCTTTGTGGTAAAAACAGGAAAAGAACTGGCTGGCGATTTTGAAAATAGAGATTCTGTAACTTTTAGGCAGGCTGTGCAATTAACTAAAATGATAACTGATGCTTTTAACGCCGGTGAGATAGGAGAAGTTTATCTGGTGTATCCCCAGTTTATATCCACCTTAAAACAGGAGGCAAAAAAGGTGAAACTACTGCCGATTTCCCTGGAAAGTATAGAAACTGTTTATACGAAGGAATTTTTATTTGAACCCAATGTTGATGCGCTGCTGGATTTTATTTTAATGCACCATATTGAAACTCAAATTTATCAGGCTTTACTTGAAACCAAAGCATCGGAACACTCAAGCAGGATGGTGGCTATGAAAAATGCCACTGATAATGCCAAAGAGCTGGTGGAAGATTTGACTTTAACTTATAATCAGACACGGCAGGATGCCATAACAAAAGAGATTTTGGAAATTTCATCAGCATCTGTTGCTATAGAGTGATATAATTTAATCCTGCCTGCTAGGAGGTGAAGTAATTAAAAATATGTTAAATGTACGAGAAAGAATAGATTCATACAGCGATAAAGATCTTGCAGCCATGAGAGCAGGAGTTAAGAGGCAACAGGGCAACTTGCTTCCGAGATATTCTGAGTGTGCTATGTCGGCAGGCCCAGCTCTTGGTTCTTTATTAGAAGTGTTAACTGGAGAAGGGAGTGATAAATTGGGAAGAGCTACAGTACAGGATTTTGCAAATTTGGTAGAGATAGGTAAATTAGAAAGAAGGATGGATTTACTAAATCTTTTAGGTAGAAGAATGGATTTAGAAGCTGATAGAAGAATGTTAATGGGGGTTGTCGCTGCATGAGTAAGGGTGTAGTAATTCAAGTAATCGGGGCAGTTGTGGATGCGGAGTTTGATCCGAAGCATTTGCCTGCAATTTATAATGCATTAGAAATTAATATGGATTCCCGCCTGCGCGGGAATGACAATTTAGTGCTTGAGGTGCAGCAGCATTTGGGTGAGGGGCAAGTTAGAACTGTGGCCATGGGGTCAACAGACGGATTAAAGCGTGGAACTCCGGTTGAAGACACCGGCTCCCCTATCTCTGTTCCTGTTGGTAAAGAGGTTTTGGGCAGATTATTCAATGTTTTAGGTGAAACAATTGATGGTAAGGGTGAAGTTAAAGCTAAAAATAAATGGCCAATCCACAGAAGTGCTCCAAGCTTTGAAGAGCAATCCACTACCTCTGAAGTTTTTGAAACAGGCATTAAAGTTATAGATTTACTGGCTCCTTTTGTTAAAGGCGGAAAAGTGGGGCTTTTTGGAGGAGCAGGTGTGGGGAAAACTGTTATCATCCAGGAGCTGATCAGAAATATTGCTGCGGAACACGGCGGGTATTCTGTTTTTGCAGGGGTGGGTGAGCGAACTCGTGAGGGCAATGATTTGTATCATGAGATGATCTCGTCCGGAGTTATAGATAAAACAGCCATGGTTTTTGGACAGATGAATGAGCCTCCCGGAGCCAGGCAGCGGGTGGGGCTTTCTGCTTTGACCATGGCAGAATATTTCAGGGATGAGGAGAAAAAAGATGTGCTGCTTTTTATAGATAATATTTTCAGGTTTTCTCAAGCAGGCAGTGAGGTCTCGGCGCTTCTCGGTCGGATTCCCTCGGCTGTGGGGTATCAGCCCACTCTGGCCTCTGAAATGGGAGCTTTGCAAGAAAGGATCACCTCCACTAAAAAAGGGTCCATTACCTCGGTTCAGGCAGTTTATGTGCCGGCAGATGATTATACAGATCCTGCGCCTGCTGCCACTTTTGCCCATCTGGATTCTACAATTGCTTTGGAGCGATCTTTGACCGAACAAGGCCTTTATCCTGCTGTTGATCCCCTGGCTTCCTTTTCCAGAGCTTTGACACTGGAGGTGGTGGGACAGGAACACTATGATATTGCAGCCAGTGTGCAAAAAGTGCTGCAGAGGTATAAAGATTTGCAGGATATTATTGCTATTTTGGGAATTGAAGAGCTGTCTGATGAGGATAAGTTAACTGTTTCAAGAGCCAGAAAAATTCAAAGGATGTTAACCCAGCCATTTTATGTGACAGAGGTGTTTACAGGGATAAAAGGAACATATGTCCCCATCAAAGAAACCATCAGAGCCTTCAAAGAAATCCTCGCCGGCAAACACGACGGGAAGTCCGAACAATCCTTCTACATGAAAGGAACTATTGAGGAAGTTAAATAATAAAAAGAGTATAATACGCTTATGTCTGAACGGCCTAAAGCGATTGTTATACATCCTCCAAAAGGTTCACCAAAAGCAATTATAATTGATCCTCCTCTTTCCAGGGGTCGGGTTGTTGGGACTGTTCCTTCCGAACCTCAAAAATTTTGCGACTGGGCTAGACAATTTTTGGGAGTTGATAATCAATATGGCTTCTATTACGAAGATATCGCGAAGGTAGCTGAACATCTGGGTTATCACCCTTCTGCATATTTGTGGGACCATTATCATTGGATGTTGCTTCTTTCAAAAGGTGAACAGGGATTTAGGATCTATGATTCAACAAGCGGTGTTAGAGAGGCTCCTTTTACCGGCACACAAAAAGTACATCTTATTGGTGGTCAAGGAAATCGATTTATATTTACAATGCATTTTGATGGATGGAGAAAATTAGACGAAAGAGGCTACAGTTTACCCGAAGAACCGGTTTCCAGATTAGGTCGTTTACTTCACACACCTGCCGATTGCGGTCCTTTAAGCATCTATGCGGCAGGTGTTTCCCTGGGAAAAATTTTGCTTACTTAAAATTTTAAGCAAAGGGGTGTAATTCTACCGCTACTTTCTTAGTCTGAGTTCAATTTCTTTTTTAATTAAATCAAATTTAACCACAAATTTATCAAAAAAACCAAACTGACCCAATATTCCTTTAGATCCTGCAGAATCGGAAAAGACAATTTTGGTGTTAATCGCAAAATTACCAATACCAAGATTCGCAGATGCGATAAATCCTTCATTAAGACCGCTTTCTATACCGGAAAAATGAACATTTCTTTTATTTTGCAAGTTTATGCCAAGTTTTTCAGCTAACTCCTTTGGGAAGATATTAAAATCAGATCCTGAATCAATCAGGGCTTCAAAATAAAAAGAACGGTTTTTATAACCTATACTTACAGGGATAATTGGTCTTAAAAGCTGTTTATTTTTTACAAATGGATGTTGGAGGTTATATTGATGATATTTAAATTTCACTTGATTGATCCAACAAAATAGGTGAGCTTAACAGGTACTTTATATAGTATAGGTTTTGGATATCCTTTTTCTTCTGCCTTTTTCATAACTTCATCTATGCTTTTTCCGGAGGCAACCACTGTTTCTTCGTCATCTTTGAGTCCTACCCAAAGACCTTTATACTTTTTGTGGATATCAGTCCAATCAATGGCTTGCATAAACATATAATACCATAAAGTGGGATAAGCGTATAATGGATTAATGTGGTTTTGGCTGGCTCTTATCTCTGCTTTTTTGGCTGCAGGGACAATTATTTTAAATAAGCATGTTTTAAAAAGCGTCAACCCCGGAGTTTTAACCTGGGCAACTTTTACCTTGGCTGCTCCCCTACTTTTAATTCCAATTTTTCTGAACGGAGTACCTCCTGTAAATATTAATTTTTATTACGGCGTAATTGGTTCATCTATCACTTATGTTATTGCAAAAACCATATTTAATGAGGTGTTAAAGAATAATCTGGTTTCCAAAATACTCCCCCTTGCATCTTTAACAAATATTTTTATCAGAAACTATCAGGATAATCCCGCTTTTAGGTTTATTTTTGATTGTTTTTGGAATTTATGTATTAAATGTTGATCAGGCAAAAGAACATTTTCTTGAGCCATTTAAATATTTATTTACCACAAAAGCGTCAGCTCTTTTTATGTTGGCTATGTTTTTGGGAAGCGTTACAGTTATTTTTGATAAAATAGGCTCGATTAACTTAAGTTCCTCTGATCCTACATATTTTGTTCTCTGGACACATATTGTAATGATTGCCTTAATGTCCGGCTATTTTCTTAAAAAAGAAAAGAAAACATTTAAGCTTGAGTTAAAGAATAATTTTTTTGTGCTTTTTTTGTGTTCATTTCTGTTTATTGCGGTTTCTTATTTTACTCTTTTGGCGTATCAAACAGGCCCGGTGGCTTTGGTTCTAACAATAAACAGGCTGCAAATATTTTTTATTTTATTGTTTGGCTTTATTTTTTTAAAGGATAAACCTGCAAAGCATATCTGGATATCAGTAGCTATTATGCTTGTTGGAACATTGATGATCAAATTAGGTTAGCTTACAACCAGCGTATTTTTCTGCGGATTGCCGGCCTATCAGTAATCAATAACCCATTTAAGTGATCCATTCACTAAAATTCCACCCTTGGGGTGGATTAGGTTGACACCTGCGGATTTTTGGGACTTGCAAATTTTTATAAATAGTGAATAAACTAAATATATGGCTGTGGAGATAGATGTGGAAGGAATAAGTGTGACATATTTACCTGCCAGTGGGGATATATTAGGAGGAACTGAGACTTATGAAAAAGGAGATTGAATAGTTGAGAGTCCTACTCTACCAAAGGTTGTGCAGATTGATGTTGAGCCACCACCATTTTGAAAGTACCATCCAGTTTAAGATAGTAAGTTTCAACTTGAAGTTCTGGAAATTGTGACAGGATTTTTTGTTTGGCTATTTTCAGATCCTCTGTATGTTTTTCTTCTGTCCCCTCTTGCCCATAAGCCCCGCAGTCTTCATGGTTAATTAAAACCACTTTTTTAATATGATGCAAGCGACAAGCAATATCAATTTGATTTAGGATGATGCCAAGATTTTTGACTCCCCCGGCCAAGGCCACCCGGTCAAAAGTTTTGGGGCTAAAATTTTGGGCAATCCAGTTATTTATGGCTTCCTGCAGCCTAAAATCAATGCAAGTTGCAATCAGGGCTTCTGCTTGATGGTCCATAATGTATAATAATACCATGTTGCATTTAAAAATAGTTACTCCGGAAAAGTTATTGGTGGATGAAGAAGTGTCCCAAGTTAATGCCCCGACCGAGCAGGGAGAAATTGGCATACTTCCCAATCATACCAATTTAATGGCTAAACTTGAACCCGGAGAACTGGTTATCAAAAAAGGTGGCAAAGTAGATACTTTGGCAATTGGTGATGGGTTTTTGCAAATGAGTGATAATACTCTAACTGTTATGACTGATTTGGCTACATATGAGCAGGATATTGATGAGCGGGCTGTGGAAGAAGCTAAAAAACGGGCAGAACAAGCTTTGGAACAAAAGCTCTCCGGCGAAGAATATGCAGAAACTTTAGCTATCCTGGAAAAATCCCTTGCCCAGTTGCGGATCAAACGCCGCCACCGAGTCAGGTAGAAACTATTCTTTTAAAAACGCCATTGCCTGTTGTACAAGATTTGGAAAGTCCCCAATATTCCCATTATTTGTCAGGATCAAACTTCCCGGAGGCATCTCCATCTCGATTGGTTCTTCTTGTAGCCAAGCTTTCCATGTTTCCAGGTCCACTAACTTATGGTGATCAGTTATGGCATCACGCGCCACAAGTCTTCTATATAAGGTTTCCGGTGCAGTAACCAATCGGATTATCTTAAGGATTGCCTCATGTTTCTTGGCCAACTCGTCATATCTTCTTTCCCATCCCAATTTTCCAATCTCTAAGCGGAACGAAGCATTAACCAGTGCAGTCCTGCCTCCCGCAATGATTTCTTCAGTTTGTTGGAAAACCTGCCCGTAGGATTGTGTCCTGTAACGCTTGACATAGCTTGGATCTCTTACTTCTGTAAACCCATTTGCTATTAAATCCTTATCTACTTTACCTGCAATGATAAAGTCAGTCAATCCCGGATAAATTTTCCGTCCGTCTGTATGAAACCCTTCAATCAGACTGGTTTTGCCAACTCCGCCTGATCCGGTAACTAATACCAGACGCAATGGCTTAAGTGTTTCTCTTGTTTCAACTGTGGTCATCATTATTTGGCTCTGGAAGACCGTTTATGGGGTTTGACAAAAAATAGAATAGACAAAGCCAGTATCACCAAAATTACAAAAGTTGGCAAGCTATTAAAAATTTCCCAGAATGTCATTTATTTACCTCCTATAGAGTAATTTTAACGAGAAATATACACAAATTATAGCACTTATAAAATATTTGAACAATACTGCAAAATCTACCTCTTTAACAATTGTCACAGCAAAACCGGCTATAAATAATCCTTTGGCCAAGTCCATGAACAAATCAGACAATTTTTCATTTTGCCTTTCAGAAAGATCAAGCATAGTCTCAGCATAGCATAATTCCTGGAGTAAAAGACTCTTTAATTGGTAATCATAAAGCCTCTGTTATACAATGATCTACATGGTAGAAGATCCGGATTTATCAATTATCATCCTAAACTATAATGTGAAGGATTTACTGTTGCAGTGTTTAGAATCAGTTTTCAAAAATAAATCCCAAAATTGGCAGGTGATTGTGGTGGATAATGCATCTTCGGATAATTCGGTTGAAGCAGTTAAGAAAAAATTCCCCCAGGTTGAAATAATTAAAAATCAATCAAATCTAGGTTTTGCTGTCGGGAATAATGAAGGGGTCAGGTTGGCCAAAGCTCCTGTGGTTTTTTTTTTAAATCCGGATACTGTTATCATAAAGCAGGCCATTCAAAAAACTTATGATTATTTAATGGGTAATCCGGATATTGGGGCTATTACCTGCCGGGTGGAACTGCCTGACGGCAAATTGGATTATTCTTGCCATCGGGGCTTCCCCACTCCCTGGAATTCTTTTTGCTATTTTCTGGGCCTTGCCAAAATTTTCCCCAAATGGAAAATTTTTTCCGGTTATACTGCCACGTATTTAGATATTCACAAAACACATGAAATTGATTGTCTGACAGGAGCGTTTTTAATGGTTCGGAAAATTGCCGGGCAGCAGATTGGCTGGTGGGACAAGGATTATTTTTGGAACGGAGAAGATATTGAATTTTGTTATTCCTTAAAACAAAAAGGCTGGAAAATTTACTTTTTTCCGGAGGCAAAAATCATTCATTACAAGGGTTCATCCGCGCGGAAGGAAAAAGCCACTATTTCCCATGGAATCTCTGCCATGAGAATTTTTTACAAAAAGCATTATTACTATCAATACCCCCCTATTTTGAGGGATGTAGTCCTTTGGGGAGTAAAATTTTTAGAGCATTATAGAAGGACCAAATTATGGATCTCTCAATAATTATTTTAAGTTTTAACACCAAAGGCATTACGGATGAATGTTTGAAGAGACTTCAGTCGTCAGTCATCAGCTGTCAGACTAAGCTCAAGAATAACATTGAAGTAATTGTGGTGGATAATGCATCGGAAGACGGGTCTTGGGAAATGATTGAAAGTAAACACTCATGGGTTAAACTAATTAAATCCAAAATAAATACCGGTTTTTCCAAAGGTAACAATATAGCAATAAAACAATCCAACAATCCTTTTGTTTTATTTTTAAATTCGGATTGTTTTGTGGAAGATGATACTCTTTTTAAGGCGATTTCATATTTTAAGAATCATCCTGACTGTAGCGTTTTGGGCGTTAAACTGGTTTATGAAAATAATAAATTTCAGCCAAGCGCCGGTTTCCTGCCAAATCCTTTCAACATTATCCCCTGGATATTTGGTATAGCCAATTCTTTTCATCCTGTCAATAAAGTTTTTTTTGAGAAAGATAAACAAGTTGGTTGGGTAACAGGAGCTTTTTTGATGATTAAAAAAGATATCTTTGCCAGTGTTGGCGGATTTGACGAGAATATTTTTATGTACATGGATGAGGTTGATCTTTGTAAAAGAGTGAACAGGGCGGGTTTTAAAGTTTGTTTTACCCCGTCAATACAAGTTACGCATTTGCAAAAAGCCAGTCAGGAAAGTCCTGAAAAAGTTTTTACTCTGGAATTAAAGGGAATAAAATATTATTTTCAAAAATATTTCCCAAATTATTATCCGGCGGTTAAAATTTTCTTAATTCTGGGTTTAATTTTAAGAATTATTGTTTTTGCTCTGTTGGGTAAAACCAAAAGAGCCCGCTCGTATCTGGAAGGATTATCTGTCATATGAAAGTTGCCATAATTACTGTTAATTATAACGGGAAAAAAGATACATTAGAATTTCTTGGATCCTTAAAAAAGCTGAAGACTGAAGACTGTAAGCTGAAGACTGTTGTGGTTGATAATGGTTCAACAGATGGATTGGTTGGAGAATTGGTTAAAAATTATCCGGAAGTTGAGGTTTTGCAAAACGGGGAAAATAAAGGTTTTGCCGGAGGTTATAACAGAGGTTTGGAATATGCCCAAATTTGGGGAGCGGATTATTTTTTATTAATTAATAATGATTGTTTAATTAAAGATATTAATTTGCTTAAAGAACTTATTAATACTATCGAAACAGAAAAAAATATTGGTCTGGTCTCCCCCAAAATATATTTTGCTCCCGGGTTTGAATTTCATAAAGATAGATATAAAAAAGCTGATCTGGGGAAAGTCATCTGGTATGCTGGGGGGCATTTTGATTGGGACAATATCAGATCAGTTCATCGGGGTATTGATGAGGTAGACAAAGATCAGTATAACCGGATTGAAGAGGTTGATTTTGTCTCCGGCGCTTGCATGCTGATTAAAAAAGAAGTTTTGGAAAAAGTTGGCCTGTTTGATGAAAAGTATTTTTTGTATTTTGAGGATGCTGATTTTATCAAAAGAGTTAAAGATGCGGGGTATAAAATATTTTACAACGGGAAAGTGTCTGTTTTCCATAAAGTTTCCCAATCTACAGGAGTGGGGTCTGCGATAACAGATTATTATCACACCAGAAACAGACTAATTTTTGGCATGAAATATGGAAAATTAAGAACAAAAATCGCTCTTTTAAGGGAAGCATTCAAGCTATTTTTATTTGGAAGAATTGCTCAAAAAAAAGGAATTTTGGATTTCTACCTTGGAATTTCAGGTAATTACCTTGAGGTGGCGAGCCTGTTCCACCCGAAAGGTGGAAGAAAACTCTCGATAGGTATTGTTAATTATAATACTGCAAATTTGACCAAAAAACTTTTGCTAAGCATTTTCCAGAAAGAATCCGGGTTTGATGAAAAAGATATGGAGGTAATTGTTTTGGATAACGGGTCAGATGATAACTGTAAAAATGTTATTAAAGATTTTCTTGGCAAAATAAAGTTTATACAAAATCAAGAAAATAAGGGATTTTCCAAAGGCTACAACAAAATTATTAAATATTCCAAAGGTGAATATTTTTTAATGTTTAACTCGGATATTGAGGTTTTAAAAGGCAGTTTGTCCGAAATGCTCAAAGCGGCAAATGATCAGGCTGTTTTTGGAGGAAAACTGGTTTTTCCGGACAGGTCTGCTCAAGATTCCGCTTTTCATCTGCCCACTATTCCAGGCGCTTTTAAGGAATATTTTTTAGGCCAAAAAGGCTCTTATTTTATGTATGAACCTTCAGGTAGCAAACCATCAAAAGTTGAAGGTTTGGTCATGGCCTGCTATTTAATTCCCCGTCATATTATAAATAAGGTAGGTTTACTGGATGAGGGGACTTTTATTTATTTTGAGGATATTGAATATGCCAGACGGTTAAAAAAGTTTGGCATACCAATTTATTTTGTGCCATCTGCCAAGTTTATCCATCATCACGGGGCTGCCTCCAAAACCATCGGGGTAGATAAATCCCAAGAGCTTTTGCAAAAAGCAGCCATTCATTATCATGGCAGATTTTATTATTTTTTGCTTTCCTGGGTTTTAAAAATCGGCCAAAAATTGGGTAGAGTCAAAACTCCGGTTTCCAGATGGACAAAAGTTTTGACATCTTGACAAATCTTTAACAATCATGTCAATAATTATTTAGACGGCTAAAAGTGGGAAATCAAAAAAGCACGAACCGGCAAGCAGGGGTCATACATCTAGTATTGCTATTAATCTTACTGCTCATTATTTCAGCAGTTGTATTTGCAGTTGTTTCCTTGGGGATTATTAAAAATCCTTTTAAAAATCTAAAACTGTCTGGGTCAAAAGGGCCAGCGGTTTCTTTGCAAACCCAATACCAAAACCCCTTTGATAAATCTGCCCAATATGTCAATCCTTTTGCCAGCTATAAAAATCCCTTTGATCAACTAAAATGAAAAAGTTTTTGCAACTGATTAGCATAACCCTGGCGATTTTTTTTACAGCTGCGGCGGTTCATGCACAGTCAGCTACTGGTAGCGCGGAAACGGCTGCCCAGAAGTATGGTGTGAGTTTTCCCATTGCCGAACTGGGCAACTGTGCTAGCCTCTCTGATTGCCGGCAGTTTTGCGGTGATCCTGTGAATGCGACCTCTTGCGTTGACTATGGCAAAGCTAAAGGATTTTATCAGGATGACCCGGTTATAGCGGATCAGGCCCGGATCCTGGCAGAGGCCCGGCAAAGCCTGGGGTGTGATTCTTATGAGAACTGTTTGAATTTTTGTGAGGTTCCGGCAAATTTTGACGCTTGCAATTCATTTGCCCGTTCCCAGGGTATTGTTGGCGGGGTGGTTGACGATTTGGTCAGAGTGCCTGTTTTAGAACGGGCTAAAGAAGCGTTAGGTTGCTCGTCGGAGAATGATTGTAGAACAGTTTGTTCAGACGAGGCCAATTGGGATAGATGTTCTGATTTTGCCAGAGAAGCAGGACTGCGGGGCGGCGAGCACAAAGTTGGTCCAGGAGGATGTACCAGCGAGTCCACTTGCGGATCTTTTTGTTCTGATCCCAATAATTTCCAGGTTTGCCAAGGGTTTACCCAAGTGGCAGGCGGAACATTTACCGGTCCCGGAGGCTGTAATAGTGCTGATTCTTGTAGAGACTATTGTCAGCAAAATCCGGCGGATTGCGGATACCGGGGTGATCTAAACACCGAAGGAGTGATACCCCCGCGGTATAATCCCGCGGAAATGTGCAACAGAACACCTAATTGTTCATGGTCAGGGAGCAGTTGTCAGTGCGGTTTTTATGGGGAGACTAATGAAACACGAGAGAAAGCTGGGGAATATGCGGCTTTTTGTCAATCAAATCCTGATAAATGTAAGCCTGGACAGCAAGGAGTTTTTGAGAATGCAGGACAGCGTCAAGAATTTGAAAGCTACTGTAGTAAAAATCCGGAAAAATGTAAACCATCCACCAGTGAAATTTCCGGTGGAGAAGACGGAAGAAATCGTTATGGATCTGATCCGTCCACAGAATGTACCAGATATGGTTGTACCTGGACTGGCAGTAGTTGTCAGTGCTCCAGCGTAAATGATAAGAGAGGCACAGACGATAAAGTTCCCGACAGATATCCAGTTCCTTCGTATGAGCCGGGTAGGCCCGGCGGCGGAGAGGATTATTGTTCCCGTAATCCGGATAACTGCCGTGGGCCGCAAACTCCCCCTTACCCGCAATATCCACAACAGCCCCAGCAACCGCAGCAGCCTTATCAGCCGGGTCAACCATATCAACAGCAACCATATCAGCAGCAGCAGCCTTATCAACCGCAACAACCTTCCGAACCCTCTCAACCCTCACAAGAATCCCAACCCTCCCAGCCATCGCAACCAGCAGGCGGTGATTCAGGGGGAGGATCTGCTCCGACCGCTCCATCAGGCGGCGATTCGGGTGGTGGCGGCGGTGGAGGTGGAGGAGGCAGTTACACTCCGCCTTCCGGCATGACCCAGGGCGTATCAACTACCAGAGATTTTCTACAACTTCTTCTGAATTTCCTAGGGAAAATAATTTAAGAGAGCTTTTCTTCCAACCCTCTCAAATCATTGATAATTAATTTTTTGTTTTGAAAAACAATTAATTTTTTTGATTTGAGAGTTTTGATGATCCTGCCCACTGTCTCCCGGGCAATGCCGGATTGGGCAGAAAGATCCTTTTGGGTCAACCTTAAATCTACAGTGATTTTGCCCGTCTTCTTATCTCCGAATCTTTTGGCGTAAATTAAAAGCTCGGTCAATAATCTGGCCTTGGCGCTGCCTGTCATTAAATACTCCATTCTGGCAAAAATACCCTGCAAACCTATGTATATTCTGGCCAGCAGATCAAACATAACCTCCGGTTCGTTTTTGATAAATTGCAAGATGTCTTCCACGGGTGCTCTCCAAGTTAAAACTTGAGTTTGTGCTTCGTAGAAATGATTATTAATGGTTTTATTAATGGCATAAGACATGGGAAAAAAAGCATATGGGCGAAAGATATTTAAAGTTAGCTCCTCTCCTTTTTGGGAAATTACATATTCCCTGACTACTCCTTCCTTTAAATAAAAAATTCCGGCTGGCGGATCATCAGCACGGATGATAATTTCTCCTTTTTTAAAGCTGATTCTTCTATATGTCGAGAAAAATTTATCCAGCTTTTTTACTATTAAACTTTTTTGCTTATCAATGCTCATGTCTCCCGGCAACAGTCCGGAGGGAAGGATTCGAACCTTCGTAGGGTTACCCCGCGAGATTTACAGTCTCGAGCAATTGGCCGCTCTGCCACCTCCGGTAATAAAGTTATTATACCTAATTTCTGATATAATCTCTATAATATGCCTTTGAGGTCGTGGAAATTAAGAAAAGAAACTCTAAAGCTTGGCAAATTTAAACTTTTATCCCGCCTTTCCAACTGGATGCTGATTGTGGTGGTGGGGTTTTTGCTTTTGCTTTTTTCCTCGGTGATTTTCTTTGCTACACAAATTCCCTCTCCTAATGATCTTACTAACAGGGATATTTCCCAGGCCACCAAAATCTATGACAGGAATAATGAACTGCTTTATGATATTTATCTGGATCAAAACAGGACGCCCATAAAGCTAGAGGATATACCAGAACAGGTTAAACAGGCAACAATAGCTATCGAAGACAAGGATTTTTATACTCACGGCGGTTTTTCACTTTTAGGGATCATGAGATCTGTTTTTGATTTGATTGTTCACCGGAGAGTGGAAGGAGGATCTACTTTAACTCAACAGCTTATTAAAAACGCCTTGCTTTCCGGTGAGCGGACTGTAACCCGCAAACTCAAGGAATTTATTTTAGCTATTCAAGTGGAGCGGGTTTATTCTAAAGATCAAATTCTGGAAATGTATTTAAATGAGATTCCTTATGGAGGTACGGCTTATGGAATCGAGGCGGCTGCCAATTTGTATTTTGGTAAATCTGCCAAGGATTTAAATCTGGCAGAAGCCTCGCTTTTGGCAGGACTTCCCCAGCGACCCTCGGTTTACTCGCCCTATGGATCTAAACCAGAGTTAGCTAAAGTAAGACAAGCAGCAGTTTTGCGGAGAATGGAAGAAGACGGTTATATTAGTGGGGAGCAAGCAGAAACTGCTGGGAATCAGGAACTGACCTACCGGACTGCCCAAAACGAAGTGGGTTTTAAAGCCCCGCATTTTGTTTTGTATGTCAAAGAAAAACTGATTGAGCAATTTGGAGACAGATTGGTTGAAGGAGGAGGTTTGCGTGTTACTACCACTCTGGACTATAAGCTGCAGGAACAGGCCCAGAAAATCGTTAAAGAAGAAGTGGAAAAGCTTAAAAGCAGCAAAGTGGGTAATGCGTCATCTGTTGTAATGGATGCTAAAACCGGGCAAATTTTGGCTTTGGTTGGTTCAAAGGATTATTTTGGTAAAAGCGAGCCTGAAAATTGCTTGGAGGGAAAAAGCTGCACTTTTGAGCCAAATGTTAATGCTGTGCTGTCCCTTCGCCAACCCGGTTCAGCCACCAAGCCTGTTAATTATGCCAAAGGTTTGGAAAAAGGCTATACAGCAAATTTCACTCTGCTGGATGTTAAAACAGAGTTCCCGGGAGGAAATATGCCTAAATATGTGCCTGTAAACTATGACGGGCAATACAGGGGGCCACAGCAAATCCGTTATACTTTGGGAAACTCGCTTAATGTGCCGGCTGTTAAAATGCTGGCTTTAAACGGAGTTAAGGATGTAATGGATTTAGGCTACAGGATGGGGCTTTTATCCTGGGAACCAACTGAAGAAAATGTTAATTCCGTGGGTCTTTCTTTAACTTTGGGTGGAAGAGAAGTGCGGCTTTTAGATTTGACCGTAGCTTTTGGCACTTTGGCAGACAAGGGCCGCCAAAAAGACCCGATTTCTATTTTAAAAGTAACAGACCAAAAAGGTAAGACTCTATATGAATATAAACCTGCAGAGGGCCGTAAAGTTTTAGACAGCGGGGCAGCTTATATTATTTCTGATATTTTGTCTGATAACGGAGCCAGGACTGCTGTGTTCGGGTCAAACTCTATCCTGAATGTGTCCGGGAAAACCGTGGCTGTGAAAACAGGAACTACAGATGAAAAGCGGGATAATTGGACAGTGGGCTATACTCCATCATTTGTGGCAGGAGTGTGGGTGGGAAACAATGATAATACTCCCCTTGATTCCAGAATTGCTTCAGGAGTAACTGGCGCTTCCCCTATCTGGAACAGGATCATGAAAGAGGTTCTAAAAGATAAACCAAATGAAAGCTTTGAACGGCCGGGTAATGTTATACAAATGGATGTGGACGGGTTAATGACAGGTACTCCCCATGAGGGTTCCCCCACCAGAAAAGAGTATTTTATTGCCGGGACCGAGCCTAAAAATGCTTCATCTGTTTATCAGAGACAGCGGGTTTGCAAAAGTAATCCCCACAGGCTGGCTAATGATAATGAAGAAACGGAAGAAAAAGATGTAATAGTTTTGCAGGAGGCTGATCCAACAGGAGCGGATAAATGGCAAAAAGGCATTGATGAGTGGGTTTTGACCTCCCCTGACCCCCGTTTTGTGGGTGCTACAAGGGGTTGTAGTGGAGTTCCGGGTTTTAGTAGCGGTGGAGGGGTGATAGAAATTGTTAATGTTTCAAACGGGGCCAATGTGCCCCGGGTCTTTGATGTTTTAGCTCAAGTAAACTCCCCGGCCGGCGTTAAAAAAGTGACCTGGCTGATTGACGGAGGGGAAAAATCAACTTTAACTTCCGGCCCTTTTGCTTTGCATGTGGAATTTCCCCAGGGCGACAAAGGCTCGCATACGATTACAGTTACTCTGGAAGATCAGAATGGCACTACCCATACTACCTCCATTAGCGTCACCGTAGCCCTATAGAGCATTTGCATTTAGACTCATAGTGTGATATAATTCTCCTCTTATGATGCCTGATGTTGCAGTCAAAATTTCAACAGCCTTAATAATTACTCTTACCAGCAACCCTTTTTTGCCCAGGAGCTATGAAGTAATGCTTTCTTCCCATGAGATTTCCCTTGAAAATAGATACCCGGTTAAATCTGTCAGCGATGTATTCAAAGACAATATCCTCTTGAATTTATCCTATATGGAAGGTAAAGTATCCTCCAAGGCTCAAATAAACTGGGATGAAATCAGAAAACCTTTTGTTTACCAATTCCGCCTGGAACCAAATCAGGCTTTTGCTTTTCATGATGATATTTTGCCTGAATATAAGGATAAAGTGGTAAAAACTACCAATGCCCATTTTAATTCTCAAGAGGGATTTAAAACAGACGGATATTTATTTGGAGATGGAGTGTGCCATCTGGCCTCTTTAATTTATTGGGTAGCTTTGGATGCAGGACTGGAAGCTAAAGCTCCGGTTAACCATAACTTCATGCCCATCCCGGAAATTGCCAAAGAATATGGTGTGTCAATTTATTCAAATCCCTATTCCAAAGGTGCGAATAGCAGGCAGAATTTGTATATTACCAATAACAAAGAAAAACCTGTGGAGTTTAAATTTGAATATAAAGATGATAAATTAAAAGTATCTGTTTTGGAGGAAAATTAAAATATGGGCGCAGAGACGGAATCAAGAATTGATCTTGCAAGGCAAGCTACGGATTTAATAGTTACTTACTCTAGGCCTCAAGTAAGACAGGTTATTCTTTTCGGTTCCGTAGCCAGAGGACAAGCTAGACCTGAATCGGATATTGATCTTTGTGTAGTAGTACCCAAGTGGCAAGATCTGGAGGAAGGATTACTTATGGAAAGGTTAAGAGAACACTTGGTTGTAAATAGGATTACTGTTGGCCCTGGAGCAGGAGAGGTTCATTTACATCTTTTTGATGAATTATATCTCCAGCAAGTCGCTCATGAGTATATGCCAGAATTAGATGAAATAACACTAGGTGTCGTTGCGGGGATTAGAAAAGGAAGGGTTCTTTTCGGATAAGAGTATCTATTTCCACTTCCAAAACAGCTACCCTATTGTCAATCCCAAATTTATTAACAATTCTGGGGTGAACCTCGGCCATATTATCTGTAAATCTGGTAGGATGAAATTGTTGTTGTTCACCTGGGGGGTGTATTACGCCTGCACCTAGGGATATTTTGATATTTTTTAATAATTGTTGGAAAATTTGATTTAATTCTTGTAGTGGATTATCAGTGTCGTTCATTAAAGCAATAGATAATCTGTATGTTTCTTTTTGGGGAGGTTCATATACTTTTCCTATTTCAAAAATAGCCACATCTTTAAAGCCGTTTTTAACATTTTTGGCCGCAACTTCCAAAAGATTTGGCCATAAATTATCCCTCATGTATTCTGTTTCTGTTGAGATGGGGTTAGCTATTTTGACTAAATCGTAAATCGTTAATCGTAAATCATTAATCGTTTTGGATGAGTAAAAAGAATATGTTTGGACTTCTGTAAGGCCCAAATCTGCCAAAGTTTTTTTGA
>Ga0155331_111_pt1 | contig 16979 bp, 19 predicted proteins | sample RifCSPhighO2_02_FD_106299 | JGI IMG/M metagenome (GOLD analysis project Ga0155331, IMG submission 106299) | Candidatus Daviesbacteria bacterium RIFCSPHIGHO2_02_FULL_39_41
AAAAGATTTTTCCGGGAATTATTTTTTAACAGTATCGGGCCCAATAGGAGAAAAAGTGATGACAGTAAATCTTAACAAAGAGCTGGAAGCCAGGTTCCTGCTGCCGGATTATGCTTTTGATTTTACGCTGGAGCGACCCTATTATCATCTTGTCCGATTAAGACAAACATTAAAACCGGGGGTTAATATCCTGGATTTTGGATCTCTTCAACCAGACATTTTAACCGCAATTTTAAAACCAAAACAATTTTTGCTATATTTTGATCTATTTCGTCCCAGTTGACAGAAGGTAACCAGCAGTGTAAAGTGATAAAACCTGTTTAAATCAAGTCGCAAGACAAGATTTACATTAGCTTTAGAACTAGTATAAACAGGTTTTCTAAGAAAGTCCTCGCAAGGGGGCTTTTTTAGTGGTACGATATACATACCAAATTAAGATAATTTATAGGATTCCCCATTTTGGCCACTTTCACCATGGATAATATCATTATAGTGACCTGCGGGGTTATGGCTTCCTGCAACAATAACATCTTCATCTTTTTCCCTGACTAACACAAACTTAATATAACCTCTCCAGATTATTGCATCTCTCATTTTTTTTATTGCCTCCTCCATTAAATTTTCAGCTAATTGTCTGTCTATATCCCTAGAATAGAGCGGTTCAATAACTAAAGTTGGTTGCTCTCTATAAAAAGTGCCCAACATAATTATTTTCCTAGCCTTGGGGCGGCTAAAACCGGCCTCATAAATTTCACCTGAAGGAAGTTCAATTTTAACCTTATTCTTACCTTCGTCAATCTCCACCTTGGCACTATTTAATACATCATCCGGTAAATCAAGACGGGAGGATAATTCAACAATACATAAAGCTTTAATATGGCTATCAAATACATAGCCAAGCAGTGCTTTATTAAGCTCTCCTGTAGATTCAAAATTCTGACACGAGGATGAAACAGGATACTTGCCTATTTCTAGAAGGGTTTTTGGGTGATCTGTATAAAATGTCAGGTAGGTATGCCTTTGGGATTCTACCTCCTCCTCTTGTTCTAAAATCCTGTTAAGCTGATCTCTAATAAACTGATCCATATCAAGAGATACTAATTCAAGGTTATAGAGCTCTGGCCATTTGTCCTTGATGTTTGAAATTAACCTGTCTAGACTTGAATAGATTTCAGTCGGACTCTTTCTATCGAAAAACATTGTTTTAAAAAACTGCGACAGGGCTATTAACTGAGTTATATGCTCACTGGATAAGCTTGAAGCTAATTCCTGTCTAAATTGGCCAAAATTAACGGGTTCCTTTTCACTCGATAAATAATTACCTAGCACCTTAATTACCAATTTTCTTTGATCATATGAAAGATTGCTTAATTCCTCCAGCCGGAATAACTGATCAAAATGGAAATGACCTTCTTCTGATAATCTTACCCTCAATTCATGCTGGAGAGATGCTCGATCTATCTCATTATGCTCTCTTTTTGTTTCTAAAACAGTATTAAAATGCGGGAATTTTCCACGCCATAAATTAAGGAGGCGGATCTTTTCAGCATTATTTCTTGCTCTTATCATTGGTTTAAGCTGCTCTCGGGTTAAACCGTTTGTTAGATCATATCTTTTAGCCGCATAAGTTCCCTTTATCATGCTCTCTATGATATTGCCCAGAAGAGGTAAACCTTCAGGGTAAATTGATTGATAATGTAAAGCCAAGGTTAAAAGAGAGCCGATTTCCTGATTCCATGATTCAGCAAAATTTTGAAATTCCTGAAAGGTGATTCCTTTATCCTTTAAACCCACAATGCCAAGAAATCGATCAAGCGCTTCTTGTTCGGTCTTTCGCAGTTCTGATCCTACCCCAAGCATAAATCCGGTGCTAAACTGTAGAGTATTTGGCAGAACGTGATATTTCTCCTGTAATGCTTTAAGATTATCTATATGGGATGATAGTAGTGCTTTTCCTCCCAATTCCTCTGGCACTCTATTTAAAAGATCTAGTGTTCTAAACCATCGGATCAGTCGTTCATTGAAATCTTGAATTATCTTTAATTCGACCCTTGGTCTAAATGGCAGCGCAAGATTTTTGAATAATCCCGGGTATTCGTTAGCCAATCTAACAAATACAGGAGAGAGTGTTTCTTGTTGTTGATTGGTTAGATTCCAGCTCTTTATTACCAGCGGGTCAATGCCTAAAATAAAACCCGCTGCCAGTATAGGTAAATCATCCGCTTTCTCAAGAATTAACAGCGAAAGAGGGTTATTTGGATCTGTTAAAAAAGCTCCAAGTATACTCACATAGTCATCCCTTAAGCGATTATCGGAAATTCTTTTTAGTGTTGACCTAATTTTTTCTTTTAGACTGACTGGAAGTTTCGCCTCGGGAGCATTATGTGGGTTGCTAAAAAACTCTAGCAGACTGGTATACTTGTACTTATCCTTAGCAACTAATAGGATGGCTTTATCAACCAGATCCTCATATCCAACCTGATTTGAAGGTTCAGTAAAATACTCTACAAGATCAGCAGCTGCTTCTCTATCTCCTCTTAAAACTAAATCATGGCTTTCTTCAAATACCCTCTTGAACTGTTCTTCTCTTCCAATCCTATTTTCGGGAAAGCGGAAAAATGCTAAGAAATACTTTCTTCTATAACGATCTCTTTCTGCAGCAATTTTTGCTAATACTCTTTCTACTAAATCTTTTTGGCCTACCTGATTTTCAGGAAACTTAATAAAGTCTAAAAGAAATTCAGAAAAAATAGAATCCGTAGACAACTCTTCTTGAACAACAACTGCCAATGTTTTATTAAAAAGATCCTCTCGGCCGTGTCGATTTTGGGGATTCTCGAAGAATTTTATAAGCATATTTGCAACTCCATAAGGATGTCCTCCCTGAAGGTTGTGACTTGCTTCATCTAAAGTTTCCTCCATCATCTTCTCTCTGCCAATTTGATTGGCAGGGTTTGTAAGAAATACCAAACTGTCAGGATCGTTTTTGAAATACTCCATGTTATGTAGCGCATGTTTAAAACGCTCGGGATAACGCTGTTGATTCATAGGATCGTTGAAAAATTTATAAAGCATCCATAATTGATCATCGTAGTACTCAAGAGCAAAATCAGCTATCATATATCTATACAACCTTTGTCTCTCTGCCGGCATATTTTGCTCTGGGGATGTAACTTGAGAAACTGATTCCAGGATTCTGTCTTGCCTGCTGGGATGTGGGGCGGCTACCAAATGAGATAGGATTATATATGATTCGTTGTTTGGCAATATATGAGGATTAGCTAGAAAACTACGGGCTCGGGGTGAAATCTGATTGTATCTGTCCCAGTCTATTTGCTCACCTTGGGCAAGATTTGACATCAAATCTCTTACTTGTAATGAGGTCTGGCCGTAATCAACAACAGCTGCTCTTTCTTCAACCTTTCTAGAAGTATCTTGTGCGGCCTCCATATCTGGAATAATTATACCCTACTTATACTTTTTAGTGGTAGAATATACTAACGGTGGCTGTAGCTCAAAAGTAGAGCGTCTGTTTGTGGAACAGAAAGTAGCGGGAGCGTTACCCGTCAGCCACCCCAATCAAACTGTAAGTATTAAATCATCTGAAGCAACAATTGTGGCTGGGAATATTTTTTTAGCTCTTTCTTTTGCTTCCAGTCTACTCTCCTGCGTAGGATATTCTACCGGGTCAAAATGGGTTAAAATTAGTTTTCCCACTCCTGAATCTCTAGCAATCTCTGCTGCTTGCTCCGGTCCAACATGCCCCCAAATTTTGGCTGAAGGTTTATCTATTGCAAAGCTGCATTCATGGATAAGCACATCTGCTTTTTCAGCTAGCTTGTAGCTTCCGGTACTAATTCCACAATCTCCGGAATAAGCAATTATCTTTCCCTCTAATTCAACACGGAAGCCATGATCTCTATAGCCATGAAATTGCTCAATTACAGTTACGGGAAATGTTATATTATGATTTCCTTCTGATAATTCATGCAACCTAATTGATTTAATCCTTTTAGTGTATGGCTTATTAACTAATATTTCAAAATCCCTCTTCCTGCCTGCTCCTACGAAAACATCTATTCCTTGGGGGAAGTCAAATTTACTTAAAGTATGTAAACCTTCAACATGATCCAGATGAAAATGGCTGATAAATAAGAAAATTGGCTTTTGCTGTTTAATATAATCCCCTATTTTATGAAATCCGTTTCCGGCATCTAAAATAATATATCCTTCACTACTATCTATAAGAATACAAGGGGTGTTTCCTGTTGGAGTTGTATACCAACCATTAGTTCCCAAAAAAACTATCTTCATATACATTAAGTGAAGCAGAAAATAACAAACTATGCAAGAGCAAATCCCTAAAACTTGACTTGAGGATATGTAAATGTTACTTTTTAAATACCCAGTATTTTGCATTTGGGGGCAAAATTTGGTATAATATATAAATAATCAAATATGGAATACTTATCACTTGTGCCTGCTACAGCTCTAGGCTATCTCACATTTAGAGCAACCACACATCCTTTTTCCAGATTCAGAAGAAGAATGCCTAATATCAAAGTTAAAAGAGTACAGGTTTTTCCTGTAATCAGGGTGCGCATGTTTGACAGATGGGTTCATCTTCACCATTGGATGAGTTTTTCTTTTCTTTTGGCTCTATCCGGATTTGTATCAATCGGAATTTTAGATCATGTTCTAACCAGGGGCGTATTACTGGGAGGAATCATTCAAGGATTATCCATTCCCAAGGCTCACCGAAAATTTATCTATCGCGAGCCGCAAATTAAATGCTAATAGTTATAACAGGTCCCGCATCTTCAGGCAAAGATACCATTATGCAAGCCCTTCTTAAGAAATACCCCTCAATGAAACGGGTTATTTCTACCACTACCCGGGAAAAACGCCCGGGGGAAATTGAGGGGAAAGATTATTATTTCGTCAGTAAGAACCAATTCGATCAAATGATAAAAGACGGAAAAATGCTGGAATATGTTGATTTTGCCAACAATTTTTACGGTACAACAAAAGAAGAGCTAAACCCTTTGACCCGCGGAGAAAATTTAATCTGGAGGGTTGAAACTTCAAGAGCCGCGCTGCAAACAAACGCTTTGGTGCTTTACATAGATGTGCCAAACTGGCAGGTGCTGCACAAAAGGATGAAGAAAAGAGGCATATCTGATGAGAAAATCAAAGAAAGATTAAAAAGGGATAAAGCTGATTTTGATAAATACGGATCAAATTTTAAGATTATTATTCTTAATGAAGAAGGTAAGCTGGAAGAAGCAATTAATAAGATCATTAAAATTATTAAAGATGTTCCAACCCCAGAGGTTAAATAGCTTCCAACCTAAGGATTATTCTCTAAGGTAATATGCTTAATATTAGCTAATTCTCTTTGGTAATCTGCCTGATCAAGAATAAATCTGTGATAATCCTGTTTATTTTTAAAATAATCTAAAATAAATTTTGTTTGCACAAAATTACCGTCCCTGAATTCATCTTTTAGATATATTTCTAAAGAGGACCAAGGATAGTCTAGTAGGTTCTCGGGCTCAACTAAATATCCTGTGGACGGATTAAGGTGGATATATCTGGAAACATGAATTAGCTGCTCATCACTTTCAATTCTTACGGCTTTAAACATCGATTGGAACAAGGGTCCAACTCTATCATTTTTAATATTTAGGTATTTTGCATAACTGTTTTGTAGATTTGACATAAAGGTAGAGATACCCTTTTCAGTCAGCTGCTTCATCAGAAAATGATAATGATTTGGCATAAGACAGAAAACAAATAATTCAACAAGAAGCTTATCTTCTTTCATCAAGTCTTGTAAAATTTTATTTCTATCTTCTTTTGCTAGTTTAATAAACCGGGAATAACTCATTGGGGCATTTATAAAACGGTAATAATCAGTTAAGGATAGAAACCTTAAATAATCTCTACGAGCATAAAATATAGGAAGCCTAGCAACTCCTCTATTATAAATATGGTATATCTGATCTTTAGCGAGAATGACTTTTCTGTATGGCATATCTTCATATTGCACATAAACATTGCGAAAGATCAATAATTATCCCATGGTTGGAACATAAACAACACCCGGTGTTAAAAGCTGACTCCAAAGGCATTCGGTATGGAAAAACACTAAATACTGCTCTATTTATAAAAAGGTAAAGAAGTAATAAAATATATGTATTGTGAGAATACCTAAAATCCTTAAACCTTCCAAAAAGAAAATAATTGCCCTAGCAGTTTTAGTAACTGTTCTTTTTTTAGGATTTAATTTTTTTGGCAGCCAAAAAAAGCCTGCTCCCTTACAGTTTACTGAAGTTAAAAGACAGGATATAAAATCAGTTGTTTCATCCTCCGGCAGTTTAACAGGAACCAGTGTGGCAAATTTAAAATTCAAATCAGGAGGCAAGCTATCGTACATAAATGTAAAAGCCGGAGATTGGGTTAAGAAATATCAGGTAATTGCGGGGCTGGATACAAGGGATTTATCCATTACCCTGCAGCAAGCCCAAAATACGCTGGTAGCCAAAGATGCTGCAGCCAAAAAAGCAGAAGATGATGTGAAAAATCACGATAAAGATGAAACTTTCAGCCAAAAGGAAACCAGAACCGCAGCCCAGGTAGCCAGGGATAATGCTTTTGACAGTGTCAAATCAGCCCAAAAGGCTTTTGAGGACGCGGTAATTGTTTCCCCAATTGCCGGAGTAGTAACACAGGCAATCCAAACTGAAGGACAAAATGTGGGAAGCTCTGACCTGATTGCCCAAATAGTTGATATGTCTTCTATCTATTTTGACACGGATGTTGATGAAGCAGATATTACCAATATAGCTGTAGGGACACCCTGTGAGGTTATTTTGGACGCATATCCCAGGCAGGTTTTCAAAGGTTTGGTTGACCAGATTATACCCCAAACCAAAACTACCTCATCCGGGGCATCTGTAGTAACTGTCCGGATTATTTTAGATAATCCGGAACTTGTTTTTGTGAATGGCTTGTCAGGACAATCTTCTATTTTTTATCAGGCTTCATTTAATGCCCTGACCATCCCACAAGAGGCTTTAAGGGAGGATAACAGTGTTGTTGTAGAAGCAAATGGCAAACTGGAAAATAGAAAAGTTGAAGTTGGAATTTCATCTGATACTGAAGTAGAAATTAAAAACGGTTTGGATGAAAACGAAAAAGTCCTGCTAAATCCTCCTGCTGCAGCCGTTAGGCCGCAGAACCAATCTAATAACCCATTGGGAGGATTTTTCCGCATTTTTGGGGGCAGAGGCCGATGAGTGTAATAGTAAAATTATCAAAAGTAACAAAGATTTATCTATCCGGTGAGGTTTCTTTCCAGGCTCTTAAGGATATTGACCTGGAAGTTAAAAAAGGAGAATTTTTAGCCATTATCGGAGCTTCAGGTTCAGGCAAATCCACCATGATGAACATTATTGGCCTCTTGGATCATCCTACTTCGGGAACTTACAAACTTGATGGGCATGATACCTCCCGCCTTCAAGAAAATACTTTGGCAGAAATCAGAAATTCTAAAATAGGTTTTGTTTTCCAGTCATTTAATTTACTGGCCAGAACATCGGCTATAGATAATGTGTCTCTGCCTTTGATCTATGCCGGAGTAGACAGCGCAGAAAGATCAAAAAAAGCAAAACAAGCTCTGGAACAGGTAGGTTTAGCAGATAAATTCAGTTCTCATCCTAATCAGCTTTCAGGTGGACAACAGCAAAAAGTGGCTATTGCCAGAGCTTTAGTCAATAATCCCGAGATTATTTTGGCTGATGAGCCAACCGGTAATCTTGACACCAGATCCGGTGAAGAAGTGATGGCTATTTTTGAAAATTTACACAAAGAAGGCAAAACCATTATCATGATTACCCACGAGGAAGATATTGCCCACCATGCCAAACGCAAAATCAGGATGAAAGACGGAGAAATATGGAAACAATAAATTCGGCCCTAACAGCCATCCTTGCCAATAAACTGCGCTCGTTTCTGACTATGCTGGGCATTGTGATTGGGGTAACTTCCGTAATTTTACTGATTTCCCTAGTCACGGGCTTAAAAACCTACATTACCAACCAGATCCAGGAGTTGGGGGCAAATCTCCTGATTGTTATTCCCGGCAGGATTGGAGGGGCCAGAAGTCCGGGCGGAGTGCAGGCTAACAGGCTGGAGTTTAAGGATGCGGTTAATTTAAGAAGCAAATTAGCGAGTGAGGCGCAAGTTTCCGCAGCCATCCAGCGGAATGCTACCTTAAAATTTGGTAATAAACTGGACAAAGGTGTGGCTGTTTTCGGTGTAGAGACCACCTACCCGCAAGTGATTTCCCTGAAACTGACTGAAGGCCGTTTTTTTAACCAGTCTGACCGGAAAGTGGCAGTCATTGGCACTACTGTTAAAAATAATCTTTTTGGAGAGGGTAAAACCACTGGCCAAATTATTGATGTGGCCGGCATCAAATATACGGTGATCGGGGTATTGGGGCCAAGAGGAGCTATTTTTGGCATAGACCTGGATAATTCAATTTATATTCCCATTTCTTCTTCACAAAAGCAATTCGGCATTGACAGGTTAAATACTATTTATATTTCGGCCAACTCTGCAGACAGTGTCAAAGATGTCCAGCAAAAAGCAACTAATTTATTGAAAAAAAGGCTGTCCGAAGATGAATTTACTGTCCAGACGCAAGAACAAACCTTGTCCACTATTTCCCAGGTTACCGGAGTTTTGTCTCTGGCTTTGGGAGGCATAGCTGCCATATCTTTGATAGTTGGAGGGATTGGCATTATGAATATTATGCTGGTATCGGTGACAGAGCGAACCCGGGAAATAGGTTTAAGAAAGGCAGTAGGAGCCAAACCTAAAGACATCAGAAATCAATTTTTGATAGAAGCAATAACTTTATCAGGACTTGGAGGAATAATTGGCATTATTTTAGGAGTGGTTATTTCATTTATAATAGGCAGGTTTTTCACTACCACTGTCCCTTGGTGGTCTGTTATTTTATCTTTTGGATTTTCTACTTTAGTGGGAGTAATTTTTGGAGTCGCCCCTGCCATCCGCGCCTCTCGCCTTGACCCCATCGAAGCCCTAAGACATGAGTAGCTTGACAGAGACACTTAGTTATCATATAATAACTCATAATTATGAGACAAGAAGGGGAACAACTTTTTTCCAGAGTATTATCTCCAACAACTGAATGTGATCAGTTCGTGATATTCGGGTCAGATCAAGGGGAACTTCCTGAAGAGCAACAGCATCCCGTAGTAACCGTTACCCGTAGACCAGTATATCTTTCCTTTGCATGGACAACTTATCTAAGTGCTATGGTAGTTCTATCCAGAGCGACAGAACAGCTTGGGGTTCTACATGGTGTGTCTTTTTCATATGGACAACCCGAGTCGGCTCCCACAGCAACCTACAAAACTGCACTTCGTCGCCACATTCCGCTTCGGCCATTATCACGATTGATTGCGGCAACATCTGCATATTTAGGATTAGCTCCTGCCCAAATTGAGAAACATCTGGCTGATTTTATAAATCCCCAAGTAGCTTCCAACCCCAAGGGTTAAATAGGTTCAAACCTAGGGATTTTTTAGTTTAAGAAAAGTTTACTTTTCAAAACGACTGGCATTAAGTACTGTTAAACCAATAACCTTATTCCCTTTTTTCCGCCTGATTATTCCATCCTTATCTTGAACAGAATCATCTGCGCTTTGTGGTTTGCCAAAATTTACATATAACACATCTGCTTCTTTGTCATAATCAATAAATAATTTATCATTACCAAAACTTGCCAACTGAACCAAATCAGCAACAACCAATTTTGATGAGTTAATTATTCTTTGCTCCATATAACCTTTCTTTGAAACAACCAGCGGATATCGGTTGTTAAATAAGCTGTTAAAATAAATCCGTCGCTTTCGCCTATCTCTTTATATGGTATCACAAACCAGGATTTGCTTCCAGCTTTTTTCTTAATTGCCAAAAGCTCATCCAGGTCTCCTTTTAAGATAAATTCCGGATTTTCAACTACAGATATTATTGTTTTAAGGTCTTGAGATTTAATTTCCAAATGCGAGGTAATAATATGACTCCAGCGTTCCTGTGTTAATCTAATTGATATACCATTTTTGGATAATACAGTTAATATGATCACAATTAAAATGATAACATACCCTGAATAGTAGCTTCCCACTTCGTATGTGGGAATGTGTTTGTAATTAATTATGAATAGGGTATGATTTTTCCTAGCTTAAAAGAGACTACTTATCCTTCTTCAAGTTTATAATCGATACATTTCCTCGCAGCTTGCTGCGGGGTAGTTTATTAAGAAATATTTAATATATTAGCATTATCTCCGTTTACTACCCATTGAGGTCTTCCCATCAAAAAATCTGGGCGAGGATCATTTAATTCTGCTTCTATTACAGCATATTCACTTTCGCCTAATTTTTTAGCCTTATCCTGACCATACAATCTTGCATTATTAGCAACTTCTTCATCCCAAAAATATATACCAAAACCTCCTTCCGCATCCCTTTGATCTTTAAATCCACCTCTCATAATTTCTCTTCCTAAACTTGCAGATGTTCCATGATAGCCTTTCACTACTCCTCCCTGTCTTTCTTTTTTTGCGATCATACGATTTAAACTATCTAATTGTTCTTGGCTTTGTGGACCTCTAACTTGCGGTTCTCTGTAAGCTTCACCTATACTCATACAGTTAAATTATATCATGCAGTATTATATCAGATCTGCATATTCTTGCGGAGTGAGCCATTGGGCTTCGGGGATGACTTTGTAGTTGGGGTTTTTAACAAGAGTGGGTTTGCCGTCCTTCTCAATACAATAATAAGCAAAGCCGTGAAGTTTTTTAAGAGGTTCATAATCGGCATGGCCGGGCAAAGAGACAGGATCTGCTTCCTCAAAATTAACAGGGGAATCATCTGCTGTCACCAACCACTCCTTGCCTGTATTTACCACCAAATGACCCATGCCAGAGGGAATAAACACACTATCCCCCACCTTTACAGAAATAGCATAGAAGGTTTCAATCTCATCATCTTTATCCTGTTTTCTTTTTTGCAGAAGCACTATCCCTTCCCCCTGAATAATCCAATAAGTTTCATCAAGCTTACCCACATGATAATGGCCATAGGTCTTAATGTATTCCCCCCCAACTATACCTGTCTCCCAAACAGTAATATTTTTTTTATCCTTGCCGCCCCTGATCATGTAATAGTGGATTTCCGGGCCTGCCGCATCAGGATACAGAAGCACTTCTTTCATCTTTTCATGTGTTCTTTCGGCAAATGGTTTAAGCATATTTATTTAATTAGGTTATTCCAGTCTGCGCTAAATCTTTCAATACCAACATCAGTCAATTCATGATTTATATCAAAGTCCTGTTCAGCCCACTGCCTTAAGACTTTTAAGGGAGCAGTAATAATATCACTCCCCAAACTCTTTGCCTTAAGAAAATGACTAAGATTTCTAACACTGGCTGTTAAAACCTCAACATGCCCGCCTCCGCGTGGCCGTAGCCCGCTTCGGCGAGGCGAAGGCCCGTCTCCCTGCCTGTACATTTCCAGGATATTTCTGACCAAATCCATGCCGTTTTCTCCAATATCATCAAGCCTGCCTACAAAAGGGGAAATAAACACAGCTCCTTTTTTGGCACCTAAAGTGGCAGCATATACAGCAGCAGCCTGTTCCTGGGTAAAACATAAAGTCATATTAACTTTCATTCCTTCGGCGATAGATTTTTGGGCAGCTTCCAAACCCGCCTTGGTGATCGAGTATTTGATATGGGCATTGGGAATCCAGGAAAACATTTCTTTACCCTGTTTAAACATTTCATCAGCAGTAGTAGATTTATCGGCATAAACTTCAATTGAAACCGAACCGTTTGGAATTAAAGCGGAAATTTGTTCAACAATTGATCTGTAAAAAGAAAAAATTTCCTCTTTTGTAAATTTTTTCCCGGCTGTCGCCGGATTTTTGGCAATTAATGTAGGATTGGTGGTCTGGCCGTCTAAAAAGCCCAAAAGAGCAATTGCCTGTTTTGTTTCCTCAACATCACCACTATCTAGAAATATTTTCATGGACTTTCCTAACTATAGCATCACTGCCAATTTCTTCATAGTCTAAAAGCTCCTGGGGTTTCCCGCTTTTGGGCATTTTTTTAACTGCCAGGGCATATATTTTAGCTCCTGTTTGGGACAAAGCAGCGCAAACAGCTTCCCCTAATCCTCCTTCAAGATGATGATCCTCAACTGTAATTATAGCTTTTGTTTCCTCCGCGGCTTTTTTTAAGCTGGCAAGGTCTAAAGGTTTAATACTGTACAAATCTATTACCCGAACAAATATGTTACTCTTTTTAAGCATTTCATAAGCCTCCAAAGCCTCATGCAAAGCAATACCAGCTGCCACTATAGTCATCACATCTTTTTGGCTTTTTCGTAAAACTTTACTGCCTCCAATAGGAAACTGTTCGTTATTTTTATAAATTACCGGAGTTTCTTTCCTAGTAGTACGCAGATATACATTGCCAAAATGCTTTACAGACTCCTCAACTAACTTCTCTGTTGATACACCATCTGAAGGATAGAGCACCACACTGCCTATTATGACCCTAAACATAGCCAAATCTTCCAATCCCATTTGCGAAAACCCGTCTTCTCCGATAGAAACCCCCGCGTGAGATCCCACAAATTTAATATTGGTTTTGGCATATTGGGCCATTCTGATCTGGTCAAAGGCGCGGGTAAAAAAAGCGGCAAAAGTGGAAATAAAAGGGATTTTACCCCTACGGGCCAAACCCATGGCCACACCTACCATGTTTTGTTCAGCAATAAACATTTCAAAATAGTTTTTAGGATATGTTTTGGCAAATAAATCCGCATAAGTGGAATTGCTGGTTTCCCCATCCAAAACCACTATACTTGGGTATTTTGGAAAAAGCCTGACTAAAGCATTACCATAAGCTTTTCTTGTTGCTATCATTTCTCCTTTAGAATAATTCATAGTTCTTTAAGCGCCTTTTCCAGATCCTCTGCTGACAGAGCCTTGCCATGCCAGCCTTCTTTATTCTCCAAAAAAGAAACTCCCTTTCCTTTAATAGTTTTAGCTATAATCATGACAGGTTTATCCTTTGTTTTTATGGCTTTTTTAAATGCCCTAGTTATTTCATTAATACTATGGCCGTTTTTCACCACAATAGTCTCCCAGCCAAAAGAGCTAATTCTTTTTTTGTATGTTACAACATCATATCCCAGCATAGTTTCCCTGCTCTGGCCTAACCTGTTCACATCCAAAATCCCGATAAGATTATTAAGTTTATAAAAAGAGGCAAGCTGCATTGCCTCCCAAACCGACCCTTCTGCCATTTCACTATCCCCAAGCAGAACATAAGTTTTATAATTAACTTTATCTAAATATTTTCCGTTTAAAGCCATACCCACGCCTACGGACAAGCCCTGACCAAGAGAACCTGTTGGTACTTCTGTAAAAGGAAACTCCATAGAAGGGTGGCCTTCCAAAGGGCTGCCAAATTGGCGGAGGGTCAATAATTCTTCTTCTGATACTACTCCTGCTGCAACGTATAGTGAGTAAAATAAAGGCGAAGCATGGCCCTTGGAAAAAATCAACCTGTCATTTGTCGGCTTATCAATATTTTTAAAATCAAAATGAAAAAACCCTCCAAAAAAGAGGGTAACAGTCAGCTCTACGGCTGAAAGTGAGGATGTGGGATGGCCTGAACCGGCTTTTGTAGTTGAGGTAAGAATATAGAACCTCACCAGTTTGGCCAGTTGCTTTAAATCTTTGGTTTCCATATGTTAGAATTGGGAAATGACACAACCCAAGCCGGAAATCATACCTGCTATTTTAAGCCAAACCATTGAGCAATTTCAAGAGGATCTTCAAAAACTTATCAACTCGAAAAATTTAAGCAGCGGTTGGGTGCATGTTGATTTTATGGATAATCAACTCGTACCCAATCAAAGCATTTTACCGGAAGATCTGATTGGGGTAAATTTTGGAAATTTAAAAAAAGAGGCTCATCTAATGGTAAAAAATCCTTTGAATTGGGTAAAAAAATTACTCAAATTAGGTTTTGAACGGATCATTGTCCATCTGGAAGCTGCCGGAGCGATCAAAACCTACCTGAAATTAATCAGGGATCATGGAGCAATGGCAGTACTGGCCATCAATCCAGAAACGAAAGTAGAGAAACTTAATGAATTTGTGTCTTTGCTTGACGGGGTGCTGGTGATGGGAGTGCATCCCGGTTTTCAAGGACAATCATTTGTTCCCGGGACTATTGATAAAATAGCAAAAATCAAATCTCGTAACTGGCCTGTTATAATAGAGGTGGATGGAGCAGTTAAAGACTGGAATACCCGTCAACTGATTCAGGCCGGCGCAGATATTTTAATCGTCGGTTCCTTTCTCGTTAACGGCAATCCTGATGAAAACCTGGAAAAACTAAAAAACCTATGAACTCTTTTAGCTTAGTCATCTTTGGCATCACTAGCAATTTAGCCCAAATTAAGCTCTTGCCTGCTTTATATGACATGGAGGAAAAAGGGTTGCTATCTTCCGATATGAGCGTAGTGGGAATTTCCCGGAGAGAAATGTCTACTTCAGATCTTCAGGATTATGTCCACCAGGTTTTACATCTGGAAAACATCCACCACCGGCATGAAATTAAAGAGAAAGTTTTCCAGAAACTTTGTCATCGGCTTAAATATATAAGCGGAGATGTGACTGATCAAAATTTGTATGCAAAATTAAAAAAGCAATTAAATCATAAAAATAGAATCTTTTATCTGGCCACTTACCCTGATTTATATCACTATGTTTTTGAAAATCTGCAAAGGCACAAACTAAATGAACAAAATGGCGGCTGGGTTAAGCTGATGATTGAAAAACCCATTGGCTTTGATCTCAAATCTGCCAGAGATTTAAATCACCTACTGCTTAACTATTTCACAGAAGATCAAATTTACAGGTTAGATCATTATCTGGGAAAGGAGACCCTACAAAATATTCTGACCTTTAGATTTGCCAATGACATTTTTGAGCCGCTTGTAAATAAAGACTTTGTTGATCATATCCAAATTACCGCCACCGAGGATTTTGGCATTGGCAGAAGAGGAGGATATTATGATCAAGTAGGGGCTCTAAAAGATGTTGGTCAAAATCACCAGTTACAAATGCTGGCTTTTGCCACCATGGATGCCCCAAGCAAATTTAGCAATGAAGCAATTACCAAAGAGCGGATTAAAATTTTAAAAAACTTGCATCCTCTGCCTGAAAAAATAGTTTTCGGCCAATATGAAGGATACAGAAATGAAGAAAATGTTTCTGTTACCTCAAGCACTGATACTTTTTATGCCTTAAAAACATATATTCAAAATGACAGATTTAAGGGGGTGCCAATCTATATCAGAGCTGGCAAAAAATTAAAACAGACCGTTACCGAAATATCGATTGTTTTCAAAAATCCTGTCAACAAGTTATTTAGCCATGATGAACCCAATATTCTCATTTACAGAATCCAGCCGAACGAGGGGATAGTATTAAAGATCTTGACCAAGCTACCCGGCTATGAGGCTAAATTGCAGCCTGAATACATGCAGTATTGCTACCGGATTGATCCCCACACTCACTATATTCCCGATCCTTATGAGAGACTTCTGGTTGATACCATCAAAGGCGACCAAACCTTTTTCAATGATGCGGAAGAGGTAGAAGCCCAGTGGGCTTTTATAGATCCCTTTGCCAAAACCAGGGGTAAACCCCATATTTATAAACCTGGCTCATGGGGACCAAAAGAGGCAGATGATCTTATCGAGGCTGATGGAAGAAAATGGTTTGAACCCTCCATGGACTTTTGCAAAATATAATCTATTTCTTCTTCACCTGGTGTTGGCCAAACTGCCATCTCATGGCAGCAACTACCTTATTTCTAAATCCGTTTGGGGAGTTTTCTTTATCTTTATCAGAGTTATCCCTAATCTTGATAGAAGCTTTTATTACAGGGATATCTATACACATTTCTTTGGCCAGCTCTACAGTCCAGTGAGCCTCCCCCCTGGTTTTTCCTGATCCTCCTGCAGAACCAATAACTGAAGAAATACCTGCAAGATTTGGGTCTTCTTTTAGCTCTGCCAGAGTCCATTCTACCAATCTTGATTCTATAATTGATCTGGTATTATAAATCCTGAAAACCTCCCTTAAATCATACTTAAATGGAGAATGCTTCAAAATGGTTGCCCCTTCGCCTATAGCTTCCATCATGCCATATTCAATGCCGTTATGAATAGTTTTGGCAAAGTGGCCTGCGCCCACCGGACCAAGCAATCCGAAAGCATTTGGGGCTGATGCAGCTTTCAAAACAGGCAATACCCTTTCATAATCCTCTTTTGTCCCACCAATCATCATGCAAGCTCCATGTCTGGCTCCTTCAATACCTCCGGAAGTCCCCACATCCATAAAATGGATGCCTTTTTTAGAAAGAATCTCCGATCTTCTCAAAGTATCTTTGTAAAAAGAATTGCCTCCGTCTATTACCAAATCTCCTGCTTCCAGTTTATCTACCAGTTTATTCAACATCTGATCAACTGCTTCTCCTGCAGTTACCATCAGCCAGATTATTCGAGGAGCTTTTAGTTTGGAAATTAAATCATCCAAGTTTTTAGCATTAGCTATTTCATTTGGAGTTCGATTCCAAGCTACTACATCTATCCCTTTCTCCCGCAGGTTCAACACCATATTCTTGCCCATTCTGCCCAGTCCTATAAAGCCGATTTTCATGGTATGATTATAGCATGTATCTTGTATTTGAAATCGGCGGGACAAATATGAGGATTGGAGTATCTGCTGACGGAGAAACCATTAAAGAAACGAAAATCATTCCTACTCCAAAAGAATTTGATCAGGGTATT
>Ga0155331_127_pt1 | contig 11326 bp, 5 predicted proteins | sample RifCSPhighO2_02_FD_106299 | JGI IMG/M metagenome (GOLD analysis project Ga0155331, IMG submission 106299) | Candidatus Daviesbacteria bacterium RIFCSPHIGHO2_02_FULL_39_41
ACAGGCACACTAGAGGTTCCCTCGTCTCGGTCCTCTCGTACTAGAGACAACTCCCCTCAAGAATCAAAACGCCCATACTGGATAGAGTCCGACATTATTGTTAACGATGCTTACTAGTTTCTTTTTCCTGCAAGCTCCCCGAATCGCTTCGGGGGTCCGACCATATCTTGTACGTTCATGTAAACTGAACGTACTCTAGCGTATGGCCTGTGAGGATTCTAATTTCATGTAAGATTCCAAAATTACTTGTTTTTTAACTCTTCTTTTTTGAGTGTTCATTGAATAAGCAATTTCCAAAATCTTAGTTATTCCTAAAACAGTAAAATGCTGTTTTTCTTCAACAAGTTTTAAAACCTGTTTAAATTTTTCAAAGGCATCTTTTTTAATCACTAATTTACCCTCGAAAAAAGGAATGACTTTATCTCTTAAGCTAGGAAAATCACGAACAACATATGCTAATGATTTATCTGTTAAATCAGTTTGGCTATTTTGTTTAATATAACCACATTTTAGACGATCTTTGAATTGATTTAAAACATCTTTACCGATTGGATTTTGTGATACTTTAAAAAAGTAAATCACTTGCCAATTTGTTTTAGTTTCCTTGGAGGGAACTATTCCTATATAGAACATCCCTTCTCCTTCAGTAAAACCAACTAAATAATCATCACTAAGAAACATATAAAAATAGTCTTTCCTGCTGATTATCTTGCTTCGCAATCCAGCGAATGGATAATCATTTTTACTAGTATATAAATACTATACTAGTAGATTATCATTTACAAGACGTCCCAGCATATAGCTAGATTTATATCTTCATATTATTTTTGACAAAAAGACTTAAAATTCTCGAAGGTTAAAACGTCGATGAAGAAAGACAGTTCTTCTCTATTATTATCAGTCTGAAATGTATACAGACCGAAGCTGTCTTACGACGCTCTGAACCCAGCTCGCGTACCACTTTAACTGGCGAACAGCCAGACGCTTGGGACCTGCTTCAGCCCCGCGCTGTGATGAGCCGACATCGAGGTGCCGAACCTTGCCGTCCTTGTGGACTGTAGGGCAAGACTAGCCTGTTCGTAAATATTCTCCGATTGCTCGAAGTACTGACTATATCTTGTCCGACATTATGTCGGACTACGGCATATTATGCAAGATTTAACCTCACATCTCACCCAGGAGTAAACGGATATTCACTCCTTGCTACTAGGTTCAGTCGATACGGGGTCAAAAGGTAGTTTATAGGACATAGATTTTATAATATATGGTTTGATAATTTGCATTAATTTTGCCGTATCTTTTACAGTAAAAATTAAAACATATTCCCCTCTTTTTTTAATTTTAAATTGAGGAATTAAACCATAATTTAAATTCAAAGCATTTAATAATTTATTAATTGATTCCTGGTCATATTTGGGTATGTATATATAAGCTATTTTATCTCTTTGATAATAATAACCATCATCCATAAACCAAACTGCCAGCGATAATGGATCTTCTAAAAGTTTAGAGATTTGATTTGGAATTATTTTCCTGTTATCAACATAGAAAAGTTTATGAAACTTTCCTAATTCTAAACCTGAATAAGATTGGTTTCTAATATACTGATAAGTTTTACCGAATTTTAGATTTGTTCTTTCCAAAATATCAGGTTTTTTCTGAAAGAAATTACTTAAAATTTGAGACTTCCAGAGTAAATAATCTTTTTGTTTTAAGCTATGTTCTAGCCTTAAACGAGCATTATTCTTACCAGTTTTCTGCAAGAATCCATCTCCTAAAATTGATCCTATTATTACTGCTTTTTGAATCTTGTCCATACCTTCGACTTCCCACGGTATTGCCTAAAAATTGTCTCGATGTATTTGGTAAGACCAAACCACCAACTCTTAGGTTTCACCGTTATTAGCCATATTTTTTCAGCCCGATGTAATTATACATCAGGACTGGAACACACATGTATCCCCGGGGTAGCTTTTATCCGATAAGCCCCACCCCTCCCTCGAGGTGGCGGGGGATCATTAAGACCTGCTTTCGCACTAGCTCGACTTGTAAGTCTTGCTATCAAGCACACTTTATACCTTTACGCTTAACAGCCGATTTCCTTACGGCTTAAGTGTACCTTTGTACCCCTCCGTTACTTTTTTGGAGGGGACCGCCCCAGTCAAACTGCCCGCCAGACCTTGTTCCATGCCCTGTTTTTATAAGGGTTATGGTTAGATTTAAATTCAAAAAAGAGAGGTGTTTCATTGTTGCCGAAGCTCCCTCCTACGCTACACAATTTTAACTTTAAATCAGGGTCAAGCTACAGTAAAGCTCCACGGGGTCTTTTTGTCCAAGTATGGGAAGGCCGCATCTTCACAGCCATTGCAATTTCGCCGGGTCTATCCTCAAGACAGTCGCTAAGTCGTTTTACCTTTCGTGCGGGTCTGAACTCACCAGACAAGGAACTTCGCTACCATGGAACAGTTATAGTTACTGCTGCCGTTCACCAGATCTTAGGCCCCAGGCTCATCCCGACCTTGCGGAGGGAGTCACTTGAGACAGTAAATTACTGGCACTGGGCAGGTATCAGCCCCTATACATCTCCTTTCGGATTAGCAGGGACCTGTGTTTTTGTTAAACAGTCGCTCAGCGTCTTTTGTTGTAATCCTTCGATTTCTCTCAGGACAGGACATCTCGCATAGCTTACGTCCAGCTTTCGTTGCCGAGTTCCTTAAGGATAGTTATCCCGATCGCCTTTGTATACTCAACTCGCCCACCTGTGTCGGTTTGTGGTACGGTTTATTTATGCTTCCTACACGGGGATTTTCCTGAAAATAGAAAATTCCACTTTGTCCCCCCTTATAGGCTCTACACTCAATAAATTGAGTTTCAACTTGTCAAACATAAACAAATACAGGAATTTTAACCTGTTATCCATCGGCTACCCCGCCTTGCGGCGGACTGACCTTAGGACCGATTAACCCGTCTCTGATTAACATTGAAACGGAAACCTTGGGCATTCGGCGTTCCGATTTTTCATCGGAATTTCGCTACTCATACCGGCATTCTCACTGCCGCACTTTCCAGTCCGCCTTACGGCGAGCCTTCACTAAGTGCGGTACGCTCCTCTACCATGCGTTCAGTGCTTGCGCATGAACGTATCCATAGCTTCGGTAAAAATTTTAGCCCCGGTTCATTGTCGGCGCCAAATACCATAATAGACCAGCGAGCTGTTACGCTTTCTTTAAAAGATGGCTGCTTCTAAGCCAACTTCCTGGCTGTATAAGGTACTTGACTTCCTTTAACACTTAAACTTTATTTAGGGACCTTAGCTAATGATCTGGGATGTTTCCCTTTTGCCCTCTCCGCTTAGCCGGATTGGACTGACTCCATCCGATATTGCAATCTGGTATTCGGAGTTTGATTCGATCCTCCGGCTTGCGCCGGAAAACCGATCCAGTGCTCTACCCCCAGTTGTCATCGGACAGGCTATACCTAGATATATTTCGAGGAGAACCAGCTATCTCCGAGTTCGTTTGGCATATCACCTCTAACCACACCTCATCCCAATCTATTGCTACAGAAAAGGGTTCGGGCCTCCCTCCGACTTTCGTCGGAGTTCACCCTGGACATGGTTAGCTCACTCGGTTTCGGGTCTATCGCATCCATCAAACGGGCTATTAACCCTCGCTTTCACTACGCCTTCCCCCGCTTAGCGGGGTTAAACAAGATGGATACGGTAACTCACCGGTTCATTCTTCAATAGGCACGAGATTGTACTTCGATTACTCTCAGCACTTTCTCTGCTTGTCAACATACGGTTTCAGGTACTATTTCACAGGGCATTCCGCCCTTCTTTTCACCTTTCCCTCACGGTACTAGTTCACTATCGGTCCGAAAGTATATTTAGCCTTAGAACGAGGTCGTCCCAGATTCACACAGGATTACACGTGTCCTGTGTTACTTGGGTGTCTGCTAGGCCAGTTTTAGATTTCGCTTACAAGACTATCACTTACTTTGGTCAGACTTTCCAATCTGTTCAGCTATCCAAAACTGATGCCATATCGCAGATCCCGCAACCCTCACGCTCCGCGTGAGAAATTCCAATAAACAATAACCAAGAAACAAATAATTTTTAAATTCCAATTTTTAAAATTTAAGGTTTTTAAATTTTGGATTTATTTGTATCTTGTATCTTGAATTTTGAAGTTTCTCGTGCGAAGCACGAGTTTAGGCTGTTCCCTTTTCGCTCGCCGCTACTTGGGGAATCTCTGTTGATTTATTTTCCTGCGCTTAATTAGATGTTTCAGTTCAGCGCGTACCCTTCTCTTACCTATGAATTCAGTAAGAAATGTCGCCAAAGGCGACTAGTTAACTTATTCGGAAATCTTCGGATCAAAGCTTATTGGCAGCTCCCCGAAGCTTATCGCAGTCTGTTACGTCCTTCATCGGTACTTTCGACCAAGGCATCCACCGTATGCATTAATGTTGAGTATTTTTTGCTGCGGTCGCCATAGCTTTACGCGTCGGCGACCTTTAGCCTTCACATTTATAATCGTATTCACATTTCAAAGTACAAAGTGGACCCGAGCGGACTCGAACCGCTTACCTTCTCATTGCAAATGAGGCGTTCTACCAGCTGAACTACGGGCCCAGCTCAAGATCCGGATTAATTTTTATTGAGGGATACAACGCTAAAGCGTTTTGTCGTAAATTTTTGGTGCGTTGTTTCTCATAAAGTGATTTAACACTAAATTGGAGTTTACCACAAATGAAATTTGCCTGTCAACCGTCAAATTCTATCTTTACCAATCACAATAATTATATCCGCTTCTGTCAATTTACTCTCGCCGGCCGGTAAATCTGTCACTTGCGCATTTAAGGCCTTGGCAATGCTTTGGGCAAAATCAGCGGCTTTAGGATTTAGGACCGATACTGTAGTCTTTTCATAAGAATCCTTGGATGCATTTTCCCTGGCTACCACATTAACCACTCCCATAACCTTTTTTAATTCGTCTTCGGTTTTATTGGTCAAACCCGTGGTTTTAGTCCCATTCCTAATGGCAATTTTATATGCCTGGGAGAATGAGTTTTCTGTAGAAAGAGTAGTCATGTTAACAATCTTTTTATTAACAGGATCATAAAGAACTACTTTGCCGGACTTGCTAAAAACCAACAAAACATCCCCGTTTTTGGCATCTTTCAAAAAAGGCTCTTCTTTTAACTTGGAAGCGTCTGTAATGGTAGCTATACTCGGGGTTTCATCCGGAAGTTTGGCGATTTTTCCGATTTCTGTCACGAACTTTTTAGCCTCATCCTGTTTACCGGCTATTCCGGCCTGTGAGCTAACCTGGCTTTTAACTTTTTTAAGTTCGGTAGCAGTATTTTGATACTGGAAATAAAGAAAGCCTACTCCTGCCAAAGCCACGACCACGACTATAATTAATATCGCCAAAAGGTTTTTGTCTTTAGAATACGCGGAAAATACATTCAATTTCTTAATTTGATCGTCCATTCATTAATTTGATGTGGCACTGCTTGTTGCTTCAGGTGTTACTGAAGGAGACGGACTGGGTGAAGGCGTTGGAGAAGGTGCTACGCTAGGAGTTGGAGTTGGAGTTGGAGTTGGAGTTGGCGCAGGCGTTGCTGCCGGAGCAACAGGCACACTGGCAGCCGGAGTAGTTGATGTGAACTGGTTGCCGCCTGAAGCCAAAGCTGTCCATGAGAAGACCATGTCAGCCGGGGCTGCTTTGTTTAGTTTAATGGTGAAACCTGATCCGGACAGACCCTGCACTACAAACCTAACATCACCTGTCAGGATAGAGTTACCTGCGCCGTCATTGCCCGAATACATGGTCGGGGTCACATTGACTGTTGGGGCTGAAGCGTAATTAGTACCAAAGGGAACTGTCACCGAATCCGCGCCTGCTTGAACCACTGCCGTGCCAACAGAGTCTTTTGGCAGGAAGACTCTGCCCATGAATGTAACATTACCCTTTAGGATCACATCAGAAACAAACTCTACGATTTTAGCAAACAGCGATTGACCCTTGAACTCTGCCGACCCGCCAATGGTGATACCGCCGTCTTTGTTTAGAGATACCAAAGCACTTGTGTCAATAGCAGGTTGAGTGCTGGTTGCAGCCCCTGCCACAGCAGTTGATGAACCTGTAGCATCTTTTGCTTTGTAGGCATCCAACAAGGCTGTTAATTTACTGGTTACTACTTCATCGGTGACCACCCGCAGGCCGATGATTGTATCTGCGCTGATACTTTTTGCCACCACATCGCCCTTGAAAGTAGCATCACCCTTATCATTAAAGGTAATCACCGGTTCATTTGCCTCATTAGTTATATTAAATACTTGCGCAGATGTCAAAGACAGGATCAAATTCTTTCCTGCTGCCGGTTTGATTAAACCTGCTATAACATTATCTGCTGTTAGCTCCGGCGTAATGATCGCTATTCCTGCTGCTATTCTGTCTGTTAAAAGTTCTGAAGCGTTATTTGCTGTCAGGGTTGCCTGCTTTTCCGCCAGCAGCTTTGCCAAAATTATTTGCGAGAAGCTTGAGGTGACACCCTGTACTGCTGTTGTCTGATCAACCACATCTGCCAAGCTTACTCCGTTGAAATATCCCAGTCTGACAAAAACTAATACTTTTCCTACTCCTGCGTTGTCATAGCTTTCTAATGCCTGACCTACTATCAATCCTGCCTTAGTTGCTTTCATGGCAACACCGGAGATTGATGAGGCAGTTAGATAGTCTCCGGTTTTGATTACTCCATTTTCTGTTGATACTTTAACCGGCACCTTTCCATTCAAGGCTACAGCAGGCTTTCTTGGATCTGCATTTGCCGGATAACCGCTTGCTTCCGCACCCAAAGCCACATTTTCTCCGTTAAGACCCAACAGCAAACCCGGGGCAGTTGATACTATACCCATCACCTTGCTGTCATACGCGCCCTGTGATTTTATAACCTGTCTTTGGTTCTGCGCATTTACAGCTAACAAATCACCCGGCGCCACATCTTCAGAAGCATCATATATTTCAGCAACATCCTGGTTACAACTGGTCGCATCAGTACCTGTACCACAGAGTCCAAAGAAGCCTGTAGCCCTAACTTTTCCTGCCACATCTAATTTGTAAGTACCTGGTGAGTAAGAAGTACCTATACCAATACTACCTTCTACTTGCAGATTATTAAATCCGGTAGCAGTCGTTGCAATTCCCACATTACCTGACATAAACAGTGCTGCCAGAGCACCATCTCCTACTACTTCCAATGCTGCCCTTGGGGAAGTTGAACCAATACCCACATTCCCGTTGACGGACAAAGCTGCTGTTCCGGGATTAGTTCTGCCAATGCCAACTCTTCCGTCGTTTGTTACAGCCAGACCAACTACTCCGCCTATACCCCTTAGTTGGGTTGTTCCAACCACATCCAATGTATTTAATGGGGTAGTAGTACCTACTCCCAAATTTCCTCCTGTGGTAAAGACCAAAGCATTTCCTGCTGTCCCTACCTGGAAGAGTTGGGATGGTACGGATGTACCAATACCTGTGTTGCCTTCAACTATTAATCCATTACCCGGAGCCAACATTGATCCAAAACCGCTACCTATAGCTGCATTGCCTACCACAGATAAATTGGAATTTGCTGTTGTTATGCCAATTCCAATATTACCTGATACTGCCAATCCTGATGTTGGGCCGTAGACATTGCCTGTGTAGCCAATCAAACCATTGGTAGTCAGTTGCAATCCTGCGCCCGGGGCAGTTGTGCCAATACCTACATTACCGTTAGCTGCAACAACCAAACCTGCATTATCTCCAGATCCTCTAATCCTAGCTGTGGTCATCACTTCCAAGTCATAATTTGGAGAAGTTGTACCAATACCCAAGTTTCCTCCGGAAGTAAATACTAAAGCAGTGCTGCCTGTGCCAATCTGGAAAGTTTGGGAAGGGACAGAAATGCCAATACCAACACTGCCTTCAATTAATAATCCATTGGTGGTGGCTGCCATTCCGGCAAACCCTGCGCCAAAGACTCCATTACCGGCTACAGCCAAAGTGGAGTTTGCTGTAGTTACACCTACTCCCACATTACCTTCAATGGCCAGACCATTGGTTGGACCTGTTAAGTTAGCAAAGGTAGCACCTAATAATTGATTGCCTGCTACTCCGAATGTTCCGCCCGGAGCAGAAGTACCAATGCCTACCCTACCTTCTACTAATAATCCTGATGTTGGAGCAATAAATGTTCCATAAGTATTACCAATCACTGTTCCGCCGATTACTGCCAGAGCTGAACCCGGGCTGGTAGTTCCAACACCAATACTACCCTGAACAGCCAAATTATTATTGGCAACTGCAGCATTAGCGAAAGTAACTCCAATAACCCCACCTCCTGATACTCCTAATGCCGCACCCGGAGCCGTAGTAGCTATACCAATATTACCTTGGACAAGCAGTGTATTAGTAGAGGTAGAAAGAGAACCAAAAGTAGCACCAATAACAGCTCCACCAACCACAGACAATGAAGATCCCGGAGAAGATGTGCCAATACCGATATTGCCTGATACTACCAGTCCATTAGATGGGCCGGTTGAGGAAGCATAAGTACCCAAGTTTAATCCTCCATTAACAGCCAGGGTGTTACCCGGGGCAGTATTACCAATACCAACCAAACCTTGGACTAACAATCCATTGGTTGGAGCAAGCAGGTTGTAGCTGGTACCAATAACAGCTCCACCATTAACTGTTAAGGCAGAATTGGCTGTTGTAATGCCTACTCCTACATTACCTGATACTGCCAAGCCTGATGCAGGGCCGTATGTGGAACCGGAATAACCAAGAACAGTATTGCCTGTATTTTGCAAAGAAGCAGAGGGAGCGGTTGTACCAATACCCACATTACCATTCCCTGCTACTACCAACCCTACATTACCAACAGATCCTCTAATCCTAGCTGTGGTGATAACTTCCAAGTCATAATTTGGAGAAGTTGTACCAATACCCAAGTTTCCTCCGGAAGTAAATACTAAAGCAGTGCTGCCTGTGCCTATCTGGAAGGTTTGGGATGGAACAGAGATGCCAATACCAACTGATCCTTCTACTAATAGACCATTAGTTGGGGCAGTCATTGACCCAAACCCGCTACCAAAAGCTCCTCCGCCAATAACAGACAACTTGGAATTGGGAGTAGTTGTACCCACACCCAAATTACCGCTGGCATTAATGGTAATGCCTGAAGTGGCTGATCCTGCAGTAGTCAGGGCAATTTGATCTGCCCCAATCCTCCACAATCCTGAATTGGTATCATTGGTAAATGTAAGCGCAGGAGCCGAAGCAGAACCGTCACCCAAGTTCAGAACACCTGTGTTGACAGTAGAGCTGTTAAGGGTGGTTATAAAAGCCGCCAGCCAAGCATAGCCTGATTTACCCAAACTCACTTGATCATTACTGGAAGGCACAAGATCCGAAATTGACCTTCCCATAAAATCAATCTTGTCGGTATTCTCGTCCCCCAAAGTGACTTTACCCCGGGCTATCACATCACCGTCTGCTGAAACTTCAAAATCCCGCACAAACAAACCATAGAATTTATTGGTGTAGGTTCCCAATGAAGGCTTACTGGAAAGAGCCAGACCGGCATTGCTTGGATAAATCTTCCCGTTTGAATCAATTATGGTCTTGCCTATTAAATCAATGTAGGTAACACCTTTTGGCAACGATTTCACAACTACGGGAGCACTACCTGTTGAACTTTGAACATTGGAGGCAGTTGATGATGGCGTTTGAGTCAAAGTCCCCTCGGTAGTAGGAACAGCAGCCGGAGACTGCGCCGGAGTTGTTTGTGCTGCTACTTTTGGTTTCGGGGTGGCTTTTGGAGTAGAAGCACCACCAAAAAGTGCCTTAAAAGGTGCTGTTATAAAATTCCATAGCTGTTGCAGGAAATTTGGCTGTTGTTGTTTTTTGGCAGCCGGTTTAGGTGTGGCTTTTTGACTGCCTTGGGCTTGTACTGCCGGTGCCACTGCTCCGGAAACAAATCCTGCCGCTCTACCAACTACATTTTGCTGCCCCACAAAAACGCCCAGTGCAATAGGAGTTAACAATAAATTTAAGGAAATGAAAACTGCAAGGAAAACCTTAAGAGAAAAAGAAGCCTTTTTAGATGATTGGCTATTGGACAGTTTCATTAATTTTTTTAACACTATTCCATATTAGACAAGTTTTTAATACCTTGTCAATAGGGCATTTTTACTATACCACATTTATACCGTATTTCCATTATAACACTTGTTTCATTATAATAATGTAGGTATATATACAAAATAACTTTTTAAAGCTTCCCTATATTTATAACCTGTTCCACTAACCTATTTGAATACCCAAATTCATTATCATACCAGGCAAAGACTTTAACTAAATCCCCGTCCACTACTTGGGTTAATCCCAAATCAACAATGGCACTCTCGCTCCTTCCCACAATATCAGAGGAAACTATTGGTTCATCAGTAACAGCCATAATATTTTTTAATTCTCCCTCTGCTGCCTGTTTTAAAGCATCATTTACTTCTTCCACAGTCACTTTTTTCTTGAGGAGAAAGGTAATATCGGAAATTGAACCAACAATAACCGGTACCCTGATAGCCACCCCGTCAAACAACCCCTTTAAAGCAGGTATTGCCTCGGTTGTAGCTTTGGCTGCTCCGGTTGAAGTAGGCACCATGTTGGCAGCGGCAGCCCTGGCCCTTCTTAAATCTTTATGTGGCCCATCCTGCAAATTTTGGTCATGAGTGTAAGCATGGATGGTAGTCATAGCAGCTTTTAAAATGCCGAACTTATTATTCATTACCGCTACTACCGGAGAAATACAGTTGGTAGTACAAGAAGCATTATTAATAATTGTTTCGCCTTGATATTTATCTGTATTCACTCCTAAAACCAAAGTTGGGATCCCGCTACCCTTGGATGGCGCGGAAATAACTACTTTTTTGGCGCCGGCTTGTAAATGCAATCCTGCTCCTTCTGTATCTGTAAACCTGCCTGTTGATTCTATGACTACATCAACTCCCAAATCTTTCCAGGGAAGCTTAAGAGGTTCTTTTTCCTGTAATACTAAATAGGGTTTTTGATCTACTAAGATATGTTTTTCATCACTTGAAATATCATGGTTCCAAATTCCATATGCTGTGTCGTATTTAAGAAGATGGGCTAAAGTTTTGGCATCTGTCAAATCATTAATTCCTACTATCTCAATTTCAGAGGAAAATTTATCAACAGCCACCTTAAAAGCAGACCGTCCAATCCGCCCAAAACCATTTATGGTAACTTTTAGC
>Ga0155331_130_pt1 | contig 10123 bp, 10 predicted proteins | sample RifCSPhighO2_02_FD_106299 | JGI IMG/M metagenome (GOLD analysis project Ga0155331, IMG submission 106299) | Candidatus Daviesbacteria bacterium RIFCSPHIGHO2_02_FULL_39_41
AAAGAGCGGGTGAGGGGAGTCGGACCCCTTACGTCCACTTTGGAAAAGTGGCATTCTACCGGTGAATTACACCCGCATTTGGTTATTTTAACTAAAAAGTAGCAACTTGACAAGGAATTTATTGAATTTCGTAACTTAGGGTAACAACAAGACTTATTTCAGATGATCCTGGTTCAACTTGAGTTGGAGTTGCCTTGTCTAAAACGCCTCCGCCCACCAACAGCAGCGGTCTTGGCATACTGTTAAAGCTTTCGGTATAATTTACAATTCTGCCCAATCTGAAACCGGCTATTTTTGCCGCATTTTCTGCTTTTTTCTTGGCCTCTGCTACAGCTTTTTCCCTAGCTTTGTTTTCCGCTTTTTCCTTGTCTGACACTTCAAAACTTAAACCCCCAATTTGATTAGCCCCGTTTTGAGTGGCCACATCAATGATGGCGTTTATCTTGTCAATATCTCTTGCCAGAATAACTAAATTTGCCTGCGCGCTGTAACCAATGATTTTCCGGCTTGATCCGGAAAAATCATAGTCCGGATTAATACTGTAGGCTTCGGTCTTAATATCTTTAGGATCAACGCTCAAGTTTTTGATAGCCTGGGAGACTTGATTGATAGCAGAGTTAAGCTGATTTTGAGCTTGCTTGACAGTTAAAGCCTGCGAAGAAACGCCAACATTTACTTTAGCCGTATCCGGTACAACAAACACGCTGCCTTCACCGCTTACATCAAAAGTTACATTTTTCTGGGTGGCGACCATATTGATGGAAAGGGGAAGAGACCCAAAAAATCTGGTATAGATAAAAAGGATGACAAAAAATGTTAGGACCCAAGTGACAGGCGCAATTAATTTAGACATGGATGTGGCGCTGACCGTTACCGTTTGTTTTTAGAACACCACTCTTTCTTAAAACATCAAGATCATGCTGAATTGTTTTCATTTGGTGTCCAATATGTAGCAAGACCTTGTGGGCCTCTTCTTCTTCGGTTACATCTTCCTGAATGTCCTCAATATCCTCTTCCACTTCCTCCAGGCTTTCGGTGTTTCTGTTAACAGACATTTGAATAAAAATTGCAAGGTATATTGCTTCTATAGATAACCAGGTAGTAAACATTAAAAGTACTGAACGGAGTTCAAAACCCAATAGGGCAAGGGCAGGAACTGCCAGAAAAAGAAGGGTGTGAAAAATTACAGAGTAGGGAGTACCAACCCATGCTATGAGTTTGAAGGATACTTTTTCCAAAGGAGCAAATGTTTTAGACATAATAAATTTCTCCTTAAACCAACAAAAAAATCCCTGCACCCGTCTGGTAATAGAGATTTCTACTTCATTTTCCACCCAATACTACCTCGTGTCAATCCCCCAAAATAAGGCTAAAATTAGTCTGTCGACCTTTTTAAAAAAATCCGAACTCGCTTCAAGTCGAATCGGTAGGCGCGCTATGCGTGCCATCTTATCCGCTCGGCCTTCGGCCTCGCTCTAGTATTTTTTGCAAAGACAGAAAAGCAATGCGCGCGATTTTTTTATTTATAGTCCCGCTGTTGCGGGACAGGACAAAACTCAAATGTTTTCTTGCTCCTACCCACCCAGCGCGAAAACTTTTCTTCTCCCATTTTAGCAGCTTGATGAATTCTTATCAAACTGAGGGGGAAAATTTGATATACTTTAGGGGATTTAAATCCGCTGCCTTATTTATAAAGAAAACTATATGAAGATTTTTTATGCGATGCCATTTACGGGCAAGACTTATGAACAACTGGTAAAAGAGAAAAAAACCATACAAGAGCTTGTAAATTCTTTTGGGCTAGAACTAAATGAACAATTTCTAGGAGTTGAATCTAAAAACGAATTTGAAGACCATGCATATGGTCCACTTTTTATTGCGGAAAAAGACCATAGTTTAATCCGGAACTCTGATATTTTAATCGCTGATTATTCTAGACATTCCATAGGTCGAGATTGTGAAATTGTTATTGCAAAAGAGATTTTTGATAAGAGAGTAATCTCAATAGTTCCCAGTCGTGGCATGCAAAATCACCCATGGATCAGGCTTTATAGTGATTATATTGTCGGCAGCCAAAATGAAGCGTTGAATCTTGCGCAAAAACTTTCTTCATTCAGTTTATCCAGTAATATTTCAAGCCTTTCCAGAGAACAAAAAGATACAATCGATATTCAGGTTAATGAATTAGTTAAAGAAAGAGGCATAAATTATGTAACCGAACTATTTCCTACAGAGCTTAAAAGAAGATGGCAAAAACTTTTTGGAAAAGAATATAGAATAATTTTAGATTATTGTTTTAAAGCTTTACCAAAAACTTTAAGAGCAAATACAGTGAAAGCAAATGTTCAGAAATTTAAAAAGTTTGCAAAAAAACAGGGATGGAAGTTAAAAACTTTGGATTTTTCAAATATCGCTTTCCGCCTGCATCCTAACTTACGTCCTCACTTTAGTGAAATACCAGAACATCAGAAAGGTCTATTTTATGTTCAAGATTTTGCATCAATGATACCTGCGATTATTTTAGATCCTAAATCAGAAGAAAAAGTTCTAGATATTGCTGCGGCTCCAGGATCTAAAACAACACAAATAGCACAGCTTATGGAAAATAAGGGCTATATTTTAGCTAATGATATTTCTACTGAAAGACTAGATGTTGTTAAAAAATCCTGCAAGAGATTAGGTATAAAAATTGTCAAAATAAGTTTGGGAGATGGCGTTAAGTTGGGAGAAAAATACAAAGAAGTATTCGACAAAGTTTTAGTAGACGCTCCTTGTACGAATGAAGGTATCCTAGGGTATAAAGTGCATAAATTTTTTGAATGGAACTTACTTTTGTTATATCGCATTACAAAAGTTCAAAAGGACTTGCTTGAATCGGGATTTAAGGCTCTTAAGGTTGGAGGAACTCTTGTTTACTCTACATGTTCATATGCTCCTGAAGAAAATGAACAAGTAGTAGATTTTTTATTAAAAAAATACCCAAATTCAGATGTAAAAATAATTAAGCTTAAAGGAGTAAAAACAAGGAGTGGACTAACAAAATGGGAACATTTAGAATTCGATCAGCGTCTTATGCAAACAGCTAGAGTTTTTCCTCAAGATAATAACTCTATTGGTTTTTATGTAGCTAAGATTATTAAAAAGAAATCCAAGATTTGAGTGTTCAATTCTCGTCTTCTTGTATTCCAAAGTCTTCCTTATTGACAAAAGATGTAATGACCTGTTTATATGGATATATGGGGTTATCCCCATAGGTGCATTAAATGGTAAAAATAAAAACTCTAGAAATAGCTACCATGAGATATGTTAGAGGTTCCCTGGAAGCTTTTTTGGATGGGAAGAAAGAACTTAATTGGGTAAAAGGAACTATAAAGAATTCTGGAATACTAAATTATAAAGGCATGTTGCAAGAAATATTTGACGGTTTGAGAAGATACTCCAAATTAACACGTTATCAAAGTATTCTTAAAGAATGTCAAAAAGAAGGTTGGCTAAAAAGTTGATAAGTGTAAATGTTCTTTAAAATTTTTGCGTTTTTTGTCCGCCTTTGGCGGAGTTCGAGCCGACAGTTTAAGAGCTTCGGCCGAAGGCCGAGCGGATAAGATGGCGCGCATAGCGCGCCTACCGATTCGACTTGAAGCGAGTTCGGATTTTTTTAAAAAGGTCGACTGAAAGTGAATCCGCAAAGTTGAGTCTGGATTGGCTCTGCGTGGGAAGGGGCGCGCAGAGCTCTGCAAAGCCCTTTTTATACGAGACTGCAAGTTGCCGATTAGTTAAAAAGAACAAAAAACGGAAGGACGCGAAAATTTTTGGGATTTCTTTTGAAGAAATCCCTGCTCGCAAGCTCGCTTAAAGAACTTTTAAGAGAAAGAAAATAATTTTATGAAATATATTGCGTACTGTAGAAAATCCAGGGAAGAAAAAGATAAACAAATTCTGTCCATACAGGCTCAAATTGCCGAGCTAAAAGAATACGCTAAAAGAGAACATTTAGAGATTACCGAATTTATTGAAGAAGAAAAGACGGCTAAAATTCCAGGCAGAGAAAAGTTTGCTGAGGTTTTGAAGAAAATAGAAAAAGGACAAGCAAGTGGAATTATTGCGTGGCATCCTGACCGATTAGCAAGAAATAGTATTGATGGTGGAAAAATAATTTACCTTTTAGATACTGGAAAATTGAAAGACTTAAAATTTCCGACCTCTTGGTTTGAAAATACTCCTCAGGGTAAGTTTATGTTAAATATAGCTTTTGGTCAGAGTAAGTATTATGTAGATAATTTATCAGAGAATGTTAAGAGAGGGTTACGTCAAAAACTCCGAATTGGTGTTTACCCTGGTAAAGCACCTTTTGGATATATCAATAATCCAAAAACTAGAGGGATAGATGTTGAACCAGAGAAGTTAAAAGCAATTAAAAAGGCTTTTGAATTATTTGCAGAGGGAAATAAAACATTTACCGATATCGCTATTTTTCTCCATAAATTCGGTCTTAGAAGAAAAAATCAAAAACCACTTCATATAAACGAAATCCGTAGAATTTTAGCAAATAGATTCTACGTTGGCATTATGGAATATAACGGAGAATACTATGAAGGTACTCATAAAGTAATAATCTCTAAAGAGCTTTTTCAGCAAGTCCAGAGACAACTTGAGTTTAAAGACAGACATAAAAAGAGAAGATATAACTTTGCCTTTATGGGATTGATGAAATGCGGAGAGTGCGGAGCCACCATCACTGCTGAATCTCACAAAAAATTCTATAAAGGAACTAACAGAACAGTTGAGTATGTTTACTATCGTTGCACTAAAAAAATAAAACCTTGTAACCAACCTTATATATCCGAACCAGAACTTGAACAACAATTTAGAAAAGCCATTAACAATGTAGCACTTTCTGAAACTTGGGCTAATGATTGGTGCAAGTGGCTAGAAGAAGATGAAAAACTAGACATTATATCCATTCACGAGAACATAGAAAAGTTAGAGCAAGAATTGAGAGCATTAGATGAAAAATTAAATAAACTTCTTGATGGTTACTTAGATGGAGTTATTGAATCTGAAGTTTACAAAACTAAAAAGAACGAAGTTTTTGAACAAAAACTTAAAATTACTGAAGAATTAGAACAAATAAAACAAAATGGTTCGAGTTGGCTCGAACCTTTCAGAAACTTCATTGGTAGCGCACTATTGTGCGCAAAAATCGCGCGCGCAAAAAATACATCCGAAGAAATTGCTTTCTTCGGAAAAACTGTCGGCTCGAACTTCTTTTTAACTAATCGGCAACTTGCAGTCTCGTATAGAAAGGGCTTTGCAGAACTCTGCGCGCCCCCTCCCGCGCAGAGCCAATCCAGACTCAACTTTGCGGATTCACTTTCAGTCGGGGTGAGAGGAATTGGACCTCCTGCTTCTCGGTCCCAAACCGAGCGTTCTACCGATGAACTACACCCCGCCTTCGCCAAGGCTTCGGTCGTACGCCGCCATAGGCTTTGCCGACGGCACGCGGGCAGGCCCGTCGAAGTGCCGCGAGTGGGAGTCGAACCCACATCCCTTTTGGGGACTCGCTCTTAAGGCGAGCGTGTATGCCATTCCACCACCGCGGCAAATAAATCTATGCTTATTTTAGCAGATTAATATCAAAAGGGGAATTGCTATAATGATTATTAGATATGGTAAAAATTCTTTGGGGGATAATTTTATTGGCCTTTTTTTTGATTATTTTGGCAATAGTGATAAAACCTGCTAAAAATGAAGCGCTTGTTAATAATCAACCAGTACCAGTACCATCATTCTCACCATTAACATCTTCATTCTCTCTCATACCTTCAAATTCTCCTAAACCGGTTGTACCTGTACACTCCGGCAGGCAAGCTCATATACCTATTCTTTTATATCATTACATAGGAGGTAACCCCAATCCTGATGACAGTGCTAGGGATAATCTATCTGTTTCGCCTGAAAAATTTGATGAGCAAATGGGGTATCTTTCCCAAAACGGGTACGACCCTATTACTTTGGATACTATGGTGGCAGGATTGAGGGGCATCGCTTCGCTTCCTTCAAAGCCAGTGGTGATTACCTTTGACGACGGGTATGTTGATCTTTATATAAATGCCTTTGGAATCTTGAGAAAATATGGCTTCCGAGCTGTAGCTTTTATACCAACAGGTTTAATAGGTACTAAGTATTATGCCAGCTGGGAACAGCTTTCCGAAATGCAAGCCTCGGGTCTTTTATCATTTGAATCACACTCTGTTTCCCATGCCAATTTGCCTTCTTTAACAAAAGACAGGCTAGTAAGTGAACTTGCAGAAAGTAAAAAGACCCTGGAAGCCAGATTTGGTGTGCCAATAAATTTTATTGCTTATCCTAACGGTATTTCCAGTGAACAGGTACAGGAGGCAGTTAAAACAGCAGGTTATATCGGGGGTATTGGTACTTGGTTTTCAACCACGCAAAGCGAGGGCACTATTTACAACATGCCTAGAATCAAAATTCCCGGTGGGTTATCTCTTTTAGATTTTGCCAAAAGACTTTAAATCCCACTTAAAAACTACAGGCAAGTCAGGAAATTTTCAACCTGTAACATCCAAAAATTAACGGTCTTCCCGGGGACGGGCAATATTGACCACAATTTTTCTGCCGTCAACATCTGTTCCGTTTAGATTATTTACCGCATTTTGTGCTTCTTCATCTGTGGACATTTCCACAAAACCAAAGCCGCGGGATCTACCGGTGTCTCTATCTTTTACCACTTGAGCTGAAACAACTGTTCCTGCCTGGGCAAAAATTTGAGCCAGTTTTGCATCATCGACTTCCCATGGTAGGGAGCCAACAAACAATTTTTTGTTATTCAAAAAAAATCACCTCACTTTCTTTTCTTCGCGTGAGGTGAATTAAATAATTACACTCAACACAATCATATAATTATCTCATTCCTCTGACTAAAAATCAAGTGGCAATTTACCCCGCAATAATCGCGCAAGCTATTGCGCAATTGTATAATAACTGGATGGACCTTTACCGTTTAATTTAAGTAAACCCTTATCAGTTAGGTTTTTAAGCTTAAGCTGGGCAGTCCGCTTGGCCACTTTTAAAATATCAACCACATCTCCGGATGTTATTCTGCCGGTAGTAGACAGAAAATCCATAATTTGAATGTCATCTTTATTCAGGAAAATCTGTTCGCTTTTTTTGGAAACCTTACCAAAGCCTATTGACTGAATTTGTTCCAAAGCTTTTCTTGCTTCGATTAAAAAGCCGTTGGTAAAATACTCAAGCCAGACTGTAAAATCCATGTCCTGTGAATAATTTTTTCCTTGGGCCTTATTTTCAGCATTATAATAAGACATCCGGTCGCGGTTATAATAATCCTCCAAAACCAGGATTTTCCTAAAATCCCAACTGTCCCTGTAAAGCTGAAGCTGGGTCAAGAGTCTTGCCACACGGCCGTTTCCATCGGTAAATGGGTGAATAGTCACAAACTGCAAATGCAGGATAGCAGCTCTCACAATAGGATGAGTTCCTGTTTTTTTTGATTGTTTAAGCCAAACAAAAAGATCTTCAATTAGTTTAGCCACCTTTGATACAGAAGGAGCTTTAAACCGTAGCATTTCCCGTCCGTCTCCTAAATCATCCAAAACATATACATCTCCGTGTCTGAATTTAGCTATTTTTTCTTTTTCCACCAAACCTGCAATAACTATTCCATGCAGTTTTAAAACCTCATCTTCTGTAATATCTTTTTTCGTTTTAGCCATGTCCTCTAAAATCCTTAAGGCTTTGTAATAATTTTCCACCTCCAGGATGTCTTTTTGAGCGCCCCTGACAGGCTTACCCTCGATTATTTTACCCACTTCAAATTGAGCCAGTTTATTGCCTTCAATTGAGGTGGAGGTATGAGCCATGCGTAAAATGGCTTGTCTTCGCAGCTGGGCCTCGTTTAAGGGAAGCACCCGTGAACGCTCTACCACGGCCTTGATCTCAGCGATTTCCGTCATATTGGATAGGGTTTTGGGGCTGATTTGATACCTTGGTTCAAACATAAGTTTATGATAGCATTATATCATACAATAGCGCAATAATCGCGCATTCTATCGCGCATGAATGCTAAAATCATTGATAAAAAAGAAATAGCCGAGGGAACCCTGCAAGTAACTTTTACAACCTCCGAACCCTTTACTTTTAAACCCGGACAATATACTTCTGTTAGAATAGCAAATTCCACAAAGCATTTCTCTATTGTTAATTCTCCTGATGAAAAAGGGATTATTTCTATTGCCACCAGACTTCGTGACAGCGATTTTAAAAACTCTCTACAAAAGTTAGCAATTGGCGCACAAATAGAGCTGGGTCCCATTTCCGGATCATTTATTTTACCGCAAGATATTTCCAAACCTTTAGTTTTTATTGCCGGAGGCATAGGCATAACTCCATATATAAGCATGTTAAGATATGTCACAGAACAAAAGCTGCCATACAAAATAACTCTTTTATATTCAAACAGAGATCAAAATTCCAGCGCTTATCTGCAAGAACTAAAAAATATCCCAAATCTTAAATTAATCCTTACCATGACTGAAGATCAGGCTTGGACAGGGGAAAAAAGAAAAATAGATGCGGGATTTATCAAAGAATACTTTCCCGCCTTAAATGAAAATCTTTATTTTGTGGTTGGCCCTCCGGTTATGGTAGAAGCAGTCCAAAAGGCTTTACTGAAAGCAGGGGTTGGGATTGAAAATATAACAATTGAAAACTTTACAGGATATTAGACATGTGGTATAATTATAGGATATGGAGAGAGTTCTTTGCAGATTGGCAATGTCGGCTCTGTCAGTAAGTTTGGCTTGTGAAGATGCACGACCTGCAGTTATTCCTTTTGCCACACCGAATGCGGCTGCCGCACCCGAAACTGCTGATTTTAGTACGGCAAATCTGAAGAGGCTTGAAACAAACGGTGAGTATAAAGAGAGAAAAGTTACAATTGTGGCTGATACTGCCAACTACGATCTTTTCCTTGACCCAGGACAGCTTTTGGCTCAAGCTTCAAAATGTGGAGTAGATTCCATTCCCGAGCAAATACGTCTCATTATTCCGGAGAGGTTTTTTGTTCCTGGAAGAGACGGCCGACTGGAAGAAATAGAAGGAAATATTTCCTATGACGGCGTTGGTACGGTAACCATTTTTGCGAATTTGGGCATGATGGCATCTGAAGCAGCAGAAGATCCTAGACTAACTACTGTCAAACTTAATAGACTTGTGATCGGCCTTATGTGTTCTACTTCAGCTATCAGTGGATTATCGAGATCAGGACAAAAACCTTCTCCTTTGGAAGTTGAAGAAAAAATCAATCAAGCTGCAAGATACAGGGAGGTATATGCTAATCAAATTATGAGAGGTTTGGAGCTACCATTTTTAATAGTCAAACCCAAGTGGGCAAATGGTACTTCGCTCTAATTTCATCCATGATACAATGACTGTATGTGGGTAAAAATTCTGCTCCTATTTTTTGCCTTTTCTTTTCTTTTTAGAACAGATCTGTCCTTTGATCAGGATTTGGGCAGGCACTTGAAAATAGGGGAGATTATCCTACAGGTAGGATCAATTCCCAAAACCAATCTTTTTTCCTATACCAACCCGGATTTTAAATATGTTAATACACATTGGCTTTTTGGAGTAATGGCCTATTTTTTCTCTCAAGCTTTTGGCTTACAAGCCTTACTGATTCTTAAAATGCTGGTAATCCTGCTGTCTGTTTTTCTGGTTTTAAAAACAGTGCCCAAAGAAAAAGCGTTTTTTCTTTTGCCTTTGGGTTTTATTTTTTTTCATGTTTTGCGGGAGCGTCTGGAGCTACGCCCTGAGATTTTCAGCTTTCTTTTTACCGCGCTCACTCTTTATATTCTGGATAGATTTTCAAAAAGCAGAACAAAACTGATTTTTCTTCTTCCCCTTATTCAGCTTCTTTGGATAAACACCCACATTTACTTTTTTGTAGGCCTACTTCTACAGGGTATTTATATCCTTTATTTTGGCATTCAGTATTTACGCTTCCACCCCAAGGGTGTAAACATAAAATTACTTGTTTTTATTTTCTTACTATCGGGTGGGGTCAGTTTTATTAATCCCA
>Ga0155331_101_pt2 | contig 7542 bp, 10 predicted proteins | sample RifCSPhighO2_02_FD_106299 | JGI IMG/M metagenome (GOLD analysis project Ga0155331, IMG submission 106299) | Candidatus Daviesbacteria bacterium RIFCSPHIGHO2_02_FULL_39_41
CTTGCCAGCCCCTTTGCCAGAATTTTGAGCCAACTCTTTTTAAAACAATCTGGAAAAAAACCTGCTCACCGGGTTGAGTTTTGGAAAGTAAAGAAGAAAAGCTTTTTAAAATATCTTCTTTTAGGCTGTAATAAGTGATAATGGGGTTAATGCTAAAGTGTTTGAAATCAATCTCTGCAAAGGCAGCTGTTTCAAGAGGAGGTAAATAATCTTTGACTGCCTCTACTTCTGCATTCGGGTATTGGGCATAAAGCTGTGATTCAATGACATTTTTATAAGCAGAAGGAACTACAATATAAAAACTTAAGAATTGATTGGTGGAGGCAAGCTCCAGGCTAAAAACAGTGCCACTGGGTAAGATTCTGTGAACTGCACGCAAAAATTCATCAAAAGCAGGCTCTTTTTGTTCGCTGCTACGCGCAACTTTAACAAGCAGAAAAACTTTATTGTCTTTGTTTAAATGATCGGAAATTAATTTTCTAAAAAATAGCTTGGAAATTATAAGATTTAAAAGGAATCCGGCAGCAATAAAAAAAGCCAGGGTAAAAAGAAAATTAATCAAAGAACCAAAAAAACCGAAGATACCGGCAATAAATCCGGGTCCTCCTCCTGAAACCGGCACAGTTACTTCCATATGACTTTAAGTATAAACTAAATTAATATATTGATACAATTAAAATAATGGTTTTGGATAAAAAACTGGCTAAATTATTATCTGAAATATCTTTAGATTTGTCTAAGGCCTGGTTAATCGGGATATTAGTTACGCCCGTGCTTTCTGGAAATTTTTTGAATATTTTAGTGTTGACTGTGGGTTTGATAAATGCTATTGTATTTTTAGTCATTTCAAGAATGTTTTTAGAAAGGGCAGATAAACATGAACTTTGATCAAACTTTTATACTTACAGGGATATATGGTTTAGTTTTAGCCGTGTTTTTGATGCTTTTTTACATTGCTCTTCAGCGTACCAAAAAATCAAAAAGCAGAAGATAAAATTTTCTCAAGTCGGGATTGACAATTTTTTTTACCCAGGTTATATTATAATAGAGTAACTTATGTATCCGGATTGGTTTGTCTTTGTTGGACTGGCAACGGCAGTTTTAATTTGGCTGGGAATTTTAAGTTTTTTAATTTGGAAACAGGGAAATTTCCTAAAATCTCTTTTTCCCCAGAGTGGAGAAAGAGACATTAGAAAAAAATTTGCAGAGGTTCTATCTAGCATAGAAGAGTTTAAAGGAGATTTGGGTAAAGCAAAAAAAGATTTAGTTGATTTAGAAGGAGACGGCAAGCTGCATGTTCAAAGAGTAAGCTTACTTCGTTATAACCCATATGGTGATACCGGAGGAGATTTAAGCTTTTCCGCAGCATTGCTTGATTGGAAGGGAAACGGTATTGTATTAACAAGTTTGCATTCAAGATCAGGAACCAGGATTTTTGCCAAGCCGGTTGACCAGGGAAAAGCAGGGAAACATCAGTTATCTAAAGAAGAGCAGGAAGTGCTGGATGCGGCAATGAGGAAAAAATGAGCAAAATAATAGAAATTTTTGAAGGTTTGACCAATTTACAAAAAACTTTAATTCTAATAATTCTTTCTGTGGTGGTGTATTCTTTTTCCTCCAGTTTGTCTTATACTCTTTTTTCCGGTATTTTGAAACCCCAAGGCAATGGTTCACTGGTATCGTCCCTTCCTTCTGCAGCAAATATAGTTATAGAAGATCCGAGTGAGCCAAAAACAGAAGAGTGTCCGCTTAACGGGGCACTGCACACTAAAAAGGCCAAGGAATCCTGGGAAAAACGGCGCCCTTTGGCAGTGATGATTGAAAATCATACAGAAGCCCGTCCTCAAAGTGGGCTTTCCAGCGCAGACATTGTTTATGAGGCAGTGGCTGAAGGAGGCATCACCCGATTTATGGCCCTTTTTTACTGTAATCTTGCTGATATTCAAGTTGGGCCTGTCCGGTCTGCCAGGACTTATTATCTTGATTGGCTGGGAGAATATGACGCGCTTTACGCGCATGTAGGAGGAGCCAATACCCCGGGTCCGGCTGATGCTCTTGGACAAATTATCAGGTATGAGGTTAAGGATTTGAACCAATTTAGCATTGGCTTTCCTGTTTTCTGGAGAGATTATCAAAGATTAGGTCATTCTGTGGCAACTGAACACACCATGTATTCAACTACCTCAAAGCTTTGGGAAGTTGGAGCGAAAAGAGGATGGACAGCAACAAGCTCGGCAGGGATAAAATGGGATAGTAAATTTACTCCCTGGAAGTTTAAGGACTCCACTTCGCAGGGCTCCGCGGGGCAAGTAACAGTTAATTTTTGGGAATCTCAACCAGGATATCAAGTGGTCTGGACTTATGATAGCGAGACCAACACATATCTTCGCAAAAATGGCGACGGCAACCATATGGACTTAAACAATAATCAGCAGCTGTCGGCCAAAAATGTGGTTATTCAGTTTCAAAGGGAGGCTAATGCTAATGACGGCTATCCGGGCAATGTCCATCTGCTTTATGGAACAACAGGTAGCGGCAAGGCTTTAATTTTTCAAAACGGAAATGCAATTGAAGGAAAATGGGTTAAAAATTCAAGGCTTGCAAGAAGCAAATATTTGGATAAAACCGGCAAAGAAATAGAATTTATAAAAGGTCAAATTTGGATCCAAACTGTCCCGGAAGGATCAAAGGTTAGTTTTTAAACCACTGCCTAGAAAGGTGGTGAAACATGGAAGAATTAATTGTTTCCCGGGTCCGGGTAAAATTACTGCAACTTTTTTTAAGCTCCAAGGAGCCGCTCCTGCATGTCCGTGAGATTGTAAGACGGGTATCAGAGGAAATTAATGCGGTAAGGAGAGAACTTGCCAGGATGGAAAAATACGGCGTGGTTTCATCCGAATGGCGGGCAAACAGAAGGTTGTATAGGTTTAGAAAAGATTATCTTTTTTACCACGAACTGCTGGGATTAGTTGCCAAAACCACTGGTTTGGGAGGAAATATCATCAAAAATAAAGCTAAACTGGGTAAAATTAAATTTGCTTTTTTGTCTAATAGATTTTTAAAAGGGATTTCCTCCGGCACGGATGATGTTGATCTTTTAATCGTTGGGTCGGTGGTAATGCCTGAACTTCAGGTTCTGGTGGCGGATGAACAGGCAAAGAGAGAAACTGAAATTAACTACTCTTTTATGGATGAGACAGAGTTTAAATTCAGGGTAAGAAGAAGAGACCCCTTTATCTTAAAAGTGTTAATGCAACCTAAAGTGATGCTTGCAGGGGATGAAAACGAAATGCTGGAGGGGGTAATTGCATAAAATAAATGAGATCAAGATATGTTTTATGGACAATACTTGTCCTGACAGCGCTTTCAGTATTTGTTAATCTTCCGCCTTTACCTGCCATTAAATTTTTAGATAAAAAAATTCCTATTGCAACTTTTCCGCTAAAATTGGGTCTTGATCTGCAAGGCGGTACGCAACTTACGCTTTTGACTCAAATGGACAAGATTAGTCAAGAGCAAAGAGACAGCGCTTTGGAGTCTGCAAAAAAAGTTTTGGAAAGAAGAGTTAATTTATACGGAGTATCAGAGGCATTGGTACAAACCTCCAAATTGGGAGACCAAAGACGGATTATAATTGAATTGCCCGGGCTAAAAGATGCATCAGCTGCAGCCAATCTGGTGGGAAAAACCGCGCAACTGGATTTTAGGGAGCTTCCGGCCACATTATCTGCAGAAATTGTTGAGGCAACAAAATCAGGCATACCGCTTGTTTATTTTTCCACACCAACTGATTTAACAGGAGCAGATTTGAAAAAAGCGCAGGTAACTTTTGGAGGTAGCGGTAAACAGGCAGGACCTCAAGTTGCGATAGAATTTAATGAGGCAGGTGCAATTAAGTTTGCCAAAATCACCAAAGCAAATATAGGAAAACCTTTGTCTATTTTTTTGGATGAAATGCTGGTTTCCGCCCCTACTGTGCAACAGGAAATTATCGGCGGAAATGCCGTAATTACAGGGCAATTTAGTCCGGAGGAGGCAAAAAATTTGACCATTCAGTTAAATGCAGGAGCATTACCAGTGCCGATTAGCATTTTGGAGGAGCGCCACATTGGCCCAACTCTGGGAGAGGAATCAGTGAAAAAAAGTTTGATAGCAGGGATTATAGGATTGGTTACGGTAATGATTTACATGGTTGTATATTACGGATTTTTGGGAGTAGTGGCAGATGTAGCCCTGATAATTTACACTATCTTGGTTTTGGCTATTTTTAGAACAGGACTTTTTTTGATTCCCCCTATTACTTTGACTTTGGCCGGGGTGGCAGGATTTATTTTGTCAGTAGGTATGGCGGTTGATGCTAATATTTTAATTTTCGAAAGGATGAAAGAGGAAATAAGATGGGGGAAGGGAAAAACTTTGGCAATGGAGCTTGGTTTTAAAAGAGCATGGACATCAATTTGGGCATCCAATATTTCTTCTTTAATAACAGCAGCCATCCTCTACGGCATGGGTATACCTATTGTCCGCGGTTTTGCCGTAACTTTGGCAATTGGGGTAATGGTATCAATGTTTACGGCTTATGTGGTAACAAGAACAATTTTAAGATATGTTATTCACTAGTAAAAAACCTCATTATGAATATTTAAGAAAAAAGTGGACTGCCCGCCACAGGAGTTTGCAAAATAAGTTGTGGGATAAACACAAGGTATCTCTCATAGGAGGACTTTTGCTTTTGACAGTACCTAATCCAATAGCTTTGCCTATTCCACAAACCATTCATGCAAAAGATGATATTTTAGTTGGTTTTGATGAAAATGCGGTTTTGGCAAAAAAATTGCAGGAAGATTTACCAGAAGAAGTAAGACCTTTAAATTCGGCTGAAGAAGCAAATTTATTAAAAACACTGTCCAGTAATTTCGGGTTTGAGGTAACTACGGTTATTGAAGGGATAAAACTCAACAGAAACTTTGGGATAATCGGGGGAGAACAGCATCTTTACCGGTATCCCCGGGATAACTTGTATGCCCATGCTGAAAATACAGTTGATTGGGCTAAATATGGCTCTGCAGGTATTGCTCCTGGGTTAGGAGCATGGGGGTATTTTTCTCCTTCAAAGCAGGAATTTACTGATATTGATAAAATGAGGGAGAAATATTATTTGGCAATTCAAACTTTTCTTGCGCCCGGTTTTGCGGAAAATGTGGCAAAATATAGAGATTTTTTTAAATACAGAAAAATGCTGGTGATAAATCCCAAAACAGGGCAGGCAGTGGTGGCAGTAGTGGGGGATGCGGGGCCGGCAGAGTGGACAGGTAAACATTTGGGAGGATCACCCGAGGTGATGGATATACTGGGTTTGGCCGGCGGTCCACGAAAAGGGCCGGTTTTGTATTTTTTTATTGATGATCCGGATGACAAAATCCCATTGGGTCCGGTTAAAGTAAGGAGTGAATCATGAAGCAATTTTACGCTCATCTAATCGAAATAGAATCTATTGTAGTAGAGCTTGATAAGATGAATTTAAGTGATGCCCAAAAATTACACTTGACCAGTTTGATTGATTCCAGCTTGCACCATACTATTCTGGATGCTGTCTTATCACAGCTTGAAGATAGCGACAAGAAAGTTTTCTTAAATCATCTTAGAGAGGACGATCATGGTAAAATCTGGCAATTGTTAAATGAAAAGATTGATAATATAGAAGATAAGATTAAAAAAACGGCTGATAATCTGATTAAAGAAATGCATAAGGATATGAAGAAAGCTAAGGAAAAATAATCTATGAATTTAATGAAATACAAATTGTGGTATTTTCTTTTTTCACTGGCCCTGATTATTCCGGGGTCATATGTTTTATTAACTTCCGGTTTGAAACTGGGCATTGATTTTACAGGCGGATCGCTGTTGGAATACCGTTTTGAAAAGCAGATTGCTTTGGATGATTTAAAGCAGTATGGACAAATTACGCCTACTCTTAGTAATACCTACATTATAAGAAGTCAACCTAAAACAAAAGAAGAAGTAGGTAAGATTAAAAAAGAACTTGAGACAAAGTTTGGTAAGATAGAGGAAAGAAGACAGGAATTTGTTGGTCCTGTCATTGGCAGGGAACTTTCACAAAAAGCTTTTTATGCGCTTACCATTGCCAGTTTAGCAATTGTTTTGTATATTGCCTTTTCTTTTAGAAAAATACCAAAACCTGCTTCACCTTGGAGGTTTGGGATTTGTGCCATTGTGGCTTTGCTTCATGATGTATTACTGGTAATAGGGGTTTTCGCCTTGCTGGGAAAGTTTTTGGGAGTAGAGGTGGATACGCTTTTTGTAACAGCCATTCTGACAATCATTGGGTTCTCGGTTCATGATACTATTGTGGTGTTTGACAGGATCAGAGAAAATTCGCTAAAAAATATTGGCAAAAAGTTTACGGCAGTGGCTAATTTGGCAGTGGTGCAAACTCTGGGCAGGTCTTTAAATACCTCTTTAACAGTAGTTTTTGTTTTAGTAGCTCTTTTACTTTTTGGAGGGGAAACAATTAAGTGGTTTACGGTAGCCCTTCTGGTAGGAATTATTTCCGGTACATACTCATCCATTTTTAATGCTACTGCTCTTTTGGTTTGGTGGGAGGAAAAGTTGGGATATTAATCAGAATTAAGCTATAAGAATTAAGAATAAAGCTTGTTACAAACTAAATTTTCCAGGATGATTGGTTATCAAACCATTTACGCCGATTTCTTTTAATCTATTAAAAGTAGTTTCGTAATCTAAAACCCAAGCATCTAAGAATAAGTTCTTTTCCTTAGCTAATCTAACAAGCTCTGGAGAAATATAGTCATATGCAATAGCAGCTCCATCTGCGTTTGCTGATTCAATAAGAGCAATCATTTTTTGGGGAGGTAGTCCTAACATCATTATTACTGAAGTTTTAATTTGGGGATATTTTTCTTTTATTAACTTTACAGCCGCATGCCAAAAAGAGTGGATGATAAATTTATCAGAATATTTATTACCCTTAAGATATTCTATTAAGTGTGCGGTTGTTTCTTTTACAACTTCCCAAGATTCACCCTTAATTTCAATAATTAATTTTTTGTTATAATCCATTACTAAATTTATTACCTCATCAAGTGTTGGGATTGTTTCACCATCTCCTGCATCAAGCTTTTTTAATTCTTCTAAAGTAAAATCTCTAACCCAACCCTCCCCATTTGTTGTTCTATCTAAAGTATTATCATGAATAACAATTAATTTTTTATCTTTACTCAGGTGAATATCACACTCAACTACCTCAACATTACTTCCACAGCCTATCTTAAAAGCTTTTAAAGTATTTTCCGGAGCCAGTCCCATTGCTCCTCTATGACCCACAATATATTGATTCATGCTTAATTCTTTATTCTAGATTCTTAATTCTGTTTAGTAAATACTCAACAGTATTTTTGGAGGAATCTTCTAGGACTTCTTCGAAAAGTTTATTTAAGATTTCTCCCACTTTTGGCCCTGGTTTTATGTTTAAGGTTTTTATGACATCGTTTCCGTTGACTT
>Ga0155331_124_pt1 | contig 6439 bp, 8 predicted proteins | sample RifCSPhighO2_02_FD_106299 | JGI IMG/M metagenome (GOLD analysis project Ga0155331, IMG submission 106299) | Candidatus Daviesbacteria bacterium RIFCSPHIGHO2_02_FULL_39_41
GGGTTTGGCAGCTACACAAGTGGGTTTGGAAGAGAGTTTTTTTGTGGGGGTTTGGCAGCTACACAAGTGGGTTTGGAAGAGAGTTTTTTTGTGGCCCGCCTCGACTCGTCGTCTTCGGCGAGGCGGGCCCGCTTGCATGGTTCAAAGCAAATCCCTCCTTCAAAACCCGGACAACGCAAAAAAAGATGGCAGGAGTACGGCAAAGAATTTATGGCTGTAATCAATCCAAAAATTATTACTACTTCCAAAGCCACTAAAACCTATTTTGAGGGTTGTTTATCGGTTCCTACTATCTGGGGTGAGGTTAAAAGGCATATTTCAATTAAAGTTTCCTATCTGGATATAACAGGCCAAAACTTTACCAAAACCTTAAAAGGCATTCCTGCCTGGATTTTCCAGCACGAAGTGGATCATTTAAACGGCATTTTATTTACCCAAAGGGTGCTGCAGCAAAAAGGCAAATTTTACAAATTCACAGGCAAGGACAAAACAGGCACGGATATGTTTGAGGAAATGACTCTTTAGAGTCATCCTGAGCGAAGTCGAAGGATCTAATATGAAAACATTACAACAACCACAAATTATTCCTTTTACTTCTCCTGTTTTCCCTTGGATAAATCAAGACATTAAAACCTATTTACGAAAGATGCCGAGACATAATGTAGAGATAGTCTTTTTTGGTTCTGATCCCTGGTCTATCCACATTCTTAAAGCTTTGGAAGATAATTTTGATGTTAAGGCAGTAGTAACTGCCTTGAATTCTGCTGTGGCCAATTATTTCAAAGGCCAAGTACTGACTCCGGACACACTTAATGATGACTTTATCGCTTTCCATTTCTCATCTCTTGCTTCTGATCTGTTTGTGGTGGCTTCTTACGGCAAAATCATCCCAAAACCCATCCTGGATATCCCCAAAAATGGGGCTTTAAATGTCCATCCGTCGCTTTTGCCAAAATACAGGGGGGCTTCACCAGTCCCTGCCACCATTTTAAATTGCGATAAAATTACAGGTGTGACTATTATTAAAATGGATGAGAAAATGGACCATGGGCCAATAGTCGCAACGAGAAAGATTAGCTTGACAGGGCAAGAGAAATTCCCTGAATTGATCAATAAATTGTTTCAACTTGGAGCAGAACTTTTGGTCAAAATTATCCCTGATTTTGTCACAGGGAAAATAACATTAAAGCCCCAAAATCCAAAACAAGCCACTTATTGTCCTCTTCTCACCAGAAAATCCGGTTTTTTTGACATTGATAAACCACCGGAACAATTAGATCTCATGGTCCGAGCCTATTATCCCTGGCCCGGGGTTTGGACCCGTTGGCAAGGTAAGATTGTTAAATTTTATCCTGAAGCTAAAATCCAAATGGAAGGGAAAAAAATTATATCTTTAAAGGATTTCCTCAACGGCTACCCTGATTTCCCTGTAATTCAAGGAATTGCATAATTGGACCTGATGTTCTTTCACTATAGCTCACTTGCACAATACCTTGTCCCACAAGATCTCTTACTCTCCCAATTTTAATCCCTGTATAATCAGGAAGTTGACACAAAAGAGCCGTGATTCCCGGAAAACCCATTAAATCTACTGCTCCCTGATTATCAAGTTGAAAACGCCACCTTATTGCCTCCAACCGCGGGGTTTCAAGAACTTGTTTAACTCTTTCGCTAACAATTCCTGCAAACTCGGTTAATAATGACGGTGTTTCTACCACCATTAACAATCCTTCTACTCTTTCCCTATAACCTAGTATTGCGTCAAAAAAATCTCCTGATAAGACTCTTCCTTCTCTTCTGGCAGCATCTCGTTGAATACGGAAAATTTCCAAATCTGTTCGGGGTCTAACTAAACCAAGCATTTGAGCTACCAACCAAATGCATCCTTTTTCATTAACAATCCCATTTTCTACCATATTTAAACTATGGCCACAGGTTGTGCTTGAGGTTTTTCAACTTTGATAACAAATGCAGGTTTTATCACCCGCAAACATTTTGTGCAGTATTTTTGGCCCAGATAGACATGAAGATTGGGTTTTTGGGTACGGGTATGAATGGGAGCGCGCAAAGCCCAAGTCCCTCCGGCACCGGATGAACCTTTTTTGTGCCTTGAAAAGGCTATTTTATTCCTGCCCTTACCACATCTTAAACAAGTTGTCATTTATGATAATATAACACGATAGAGATAAAATCTCAAATTTCTAATTTCTAATAACTAATTTCTAAACAATGACTAAATTACCTAATTTTTAAAATTTTGTCATTGGGATTTATTTAGGTCAATTAGGAATTAGGTTAATTTATTTATGCAACCGGAATTCTTGGCTTTATCTATTATCATTTTGCTTTTTTCAGTCATAGTCCATGAAGTCATGCATGGATATGTTGCTTTAAAATTTGGCGACCATACTGCTCAAAAAATGGGCAGGCTCACTTTAAACCCCATCCCCCACATTGACCCTTTTGGCACAATTTTACTGCCTGCTTTAATCCTCATCCCCTCTTTGTTAACCGGAACTCCAGTGGGGCCACTCCTGGCCTGGGCCAAACCAGTGCCTGTGAACCCTTTGAATTTTTCTAACATCAGAAAAGGGGAACTTTTTGTATCAGCTGCCGGAGTGTTGGCCAATTTCGCCCTGGCAGCCCTTTGTGCCCTGATTTTTCATATTCTAAACAGTTTGCCTATGGTTTTCCCGGAGCTTCTGGGCAGGCTGCTGCTTTTTGGGGTACGGATAAATTTATTTTTGGGGGTATTTAATTTACTGCCAATCCCCCCTTTGGACGGGTCAAAAGTACTTTTGTCCCAGCTGCCATACAATCTGGCCAAACAGTATCAAAAACTGGAAAGATATGGCTTTCTTTTACTGCTTTTCTTAATTTTTATTTTCCCCACTCCTCTTTTTTTGCTGCTTAATTTTTTAGTGGGACTTTTTACAAAAATACTGGGTTTTTAACCCCTGAAAAAGCCTCTGATCTGGACTACAAAAATCAAAGTGATAAAGATTAAGATTGCGGAGATGGTAAATGGTGAGTGGAAACCGAAAAAGGAAAAAAGCCACCCTCCCAGAATTGGCCCGAAAACCCTGCCTAAACTCTCAAATGAAGCAAAAATACCCATGGTAGTCCCCTGGCCTTCATGAGTCTTTTTGGAAACTAAAGAAGCCAAGGTGGGGCGGGTCATGGATGACCCGATAGTCATCAAAATCATAAAAATTAATAAAAATGCGGAAGATTTGGCAAAAGGAATTAAAAATAACCCCACAGCCATAACAGATATGCCCAAAACAGCAGTTTTATGCTCCCCCAGAAAACGGGTAATTTTATAGATTAAAACAGACTGCATAAAGGCCGACAGCAACCCCTGCACAGAGAAAAAGTAACCGATGGTAAAGGCCGAAAGCCCCAGGCGCTCCTCTGCAAATAAAGGCACTCCCACCTCGTTATTGGTCAGGGCAAAAGACCAAAGAAATGTGAGAATAAAAAAGGACCCCAGCTCTCCTTTTAAACCATGATACATATGTTTGATATTGAAAAATCCTTCTTTAATCATCAGTTTCTCTGCTTTTTTGGTCAAAGACTCGGGCAAAAAGGCCATTACAAAAATGAAGTTGGCCGCTGCCAGAAGGGAGGCCACAAAAAAAGGGAAGGATAAATTGACAGTTGATAACACTCCCCCGATCCCGGGTCCGAAAATAAACCCGGCTGCCAGAGAGGCTCCCAGGTTTCCCATGCCTTTAATCCGCTCTTCCTTGCTGGTGACATCACCTACATAAGCTTGGGCCACGGAGATGGAAGCTGCGGAAAAAACCCCCTGCAAAATCCTGCCCACAAACAGCAAAAATAAATTACTGGCCAGGCCAAAAAGCAAGAAAGACAAGCTTAAACCCAGAAGGCCCATGGCAATGATCGGTTTTCTGCCTATCCGGTCGGACAGCCTCCCCCAGACAGGAGAAAGAATAAATTGGGCTATGGCAAAGCTCCCGGCTAAAAGTCCCACTGTAAATTCCGAAGCTTGAAAATGACGGGCATAAAAAGGCAAAAGCGGGAAAACCATGCCAAAACCAATAATGTTGACAAAAACAGTCAGGTAGATAAAAAAGAGTGACGGCTTCTTCATGGTATTTAACCGCGGGGTTGGAAAAGTCTGTTAAAAGGTGTTTGCTTTTTAGGCTCAATCTTTTTTTGACTATCCAAATATTCTTTTACTGCCCGCCTTATCAGCTCCCCTGCGGAAATTTTTTGTGCTTTGGAAAAATTAACCACTTTTTTCCACAAATCTTTGTCAAAAAGAATATCTACCCTTCTGTTTAACATACACATACACATTAACATACACATATTATTTTGTCAAGTCCCAAATTTGCCAAATAAGAAATTTGGGCTCATATTCCCTCTTGACAAGGCCCAAAATCAATGTTATGTTTAAATTAATCCTTAAAAGATCATTTGTAGATGGCCTAAAAGGATTTAACCCTGAGCTTGTCGAAGGGCTGCCCTACTTAGCACGTTTAAAGCCATATATTTTTCTTCACTGATTTGATACTTTACGGGAGTTCAAAAGTTCCCTCGTCGCATAAAGCTATGCGGGACAGAACACCCACCTTAGGTTTCCTGAGGAGAAAATTTGGCTGACGGCTATAGTAGGGAGAAATTATTACAGTTTTTAGTTGTTAATTTTCAGTTCTCATTGAGTAATCAATGATCATTTTTCAATGTAGAAGTGATTTTTTGAAATATTAAGGTTAGTTCTTGGGTTTCGCTCCATAGTTTTCTTAACTCCTCTTTTTTCTCTGGTACACATTTTGCCATCATTCTTAACCAATGTTTTGTTTCTTGAGCTTCTTTTTTGCAAATAAATATTTTGTTCTGGAAATCCCTCTTTGAACTGGCACCATTTGCTTCCATATAATTTGCGCCAATACTGGTTGATGATCGGACAAGCTGGTTTATGATTGGATTGGATATATTATCACCTTTGATAGATCGACATAACTCAATCACAGATTCACCAAATTTAGCTGTTCTTTCTTCTAAAGGATACTTATTTGATAATTGATTCACTGTAAACTCATTGTAAACTAGAAATTGTAAACTGAAAACTGGTAAAATACCTATACGCCTTCTTAGCTCAATGGCAGAGCGTATGTTTTGTAAACATATGACAACAGTTCGATTCTGTTAGAAGGCTCATCAATAAATCTCTTCACCAGTTAATTTATTTGTTAATCTACTAGCTATCCCATCACTGACTACATTTATAACCATTCCATCCTGAAGCTCATTTGGTGGGCCTATCGGATAAATCAAGGCAAGTCCTGATTCTCTTAAGATTCTTGCATCCTGATGCCCCAAAATTCCTGCACAATCAGTTAACATTACGCCTGGTATTCCTGTTTCTGGTCTTTGTTGATGTATATTCGCATAAAATAAAGGAGGAAGATTTGTCTTTGGAGCTCTGTTGAGTGAAGAAAAAACCAGTTCGAAGTCATCCCCTGTTTCCGTTGTTACACCCATTACAATCGGCTGATATGGACCACCTCTATAATGATCAAGGGTAAAACCTGCTTTTTGAACCCGTTTGAAAAAATGAACCTGAAATAACCGTGCTGGCATCAAGCCATATTCCAACAGATAAACCCAGTTTTGATCCATTTCCGGCAGTACAGCTATAGCATCGTGCCATTTAATCACTTCTTCCAATTCTTCCTCCAGTCCTTGGGTTAAGGAGATAAGGTTACGATAATCCTGCCCAAATTTGTAGAACCTACTCTCCGGACCATATGTTAATGTCAGTTTCATTATAGGGTCATTTCTCTTAGTAAAGGTAGTCAAATAAAAATCCGGTCTGTTTGGATGTTTAATTAAAGCGCCTGTATAACGACAAGGGGCATACTCGGCAGCAATAACATTTATCTCCGGCGGAAGTTGATAACCCATGTTTATCCTTTGGGAAGAGGTTGCTATTTTTCTAACTAAATCTTCAAGCTGCTTTCTAAACTCTTCATCGCCCCCTAGTAAAGTATACTCTCCGTCTTTAACAAGATACCGGGAAACTCCATCTTCACCTTTAAAAGTATCAACTGCATAGGTTGGAAACTCACCTTCATGACCAACAAGTTCAGCAATTGCGCTTGATCTAAACAATCTTGGCCAACCAATAGTTGCCTGATCTACCCTGTCCAAAAAATCACCGTATGGTTCACCAATCCTGCTTACAACCATAGGCATCTGGGAAATTTCCGGCAGGTGTTGCCCCACATACATCAATAACCCTGCTTTTGCGCCGTATGTACCTACTAAATCTTCCGGGTATTTAAAATCTACTTCCAGCAATCCCATAATATTTTGGGATTATATACCTAACTAACTCGAGTTTGCAACTATTAGGTAGGGACTAACTGAAAGTTATCGGTTAAAAGTGATTTCATCTCTTTCTGGT
>Ga0155331_101_pt1 | contig 1323 bp, 1 predicted proteins | sample RifCSPhighO2_02_FD_106299 | JGI IMG/M metagenome (GOLD analysis project Ga0155331, IMG submission 106299) | Candidatus Daviesbacteria bacterium RIFCSPHIGHO2_02_FULL_39_41
CACATTTCCAAAAGCAGTAGCTTTAACATCTTCGGGAAGCTGTGCAATATATTGGTGGGCAATGGTTAAATCCAGATGATACTTTCTGGCCTCTGACAAAATATAGGAAAATGCCTCGGTGGCAAAGTTTTGAAACTCATCAACATAAAAGTAAAAATCCCTTCTTTCGTCTTCCGGTATCCGGGCCCGCTCAAGTGCAGCTTGTTGGATTTTGGTAATAAACAAAGCTCCCAGCAGAGCGGCGTTTTCATCTCCCAGTTTACCTTTGGAAATATTCATCAAAACAATTTTGCCTTCATCCATAAATTTGGCAAAATTCAAAGAGTTATTCATTTGCCCGATCATGTTGCGGACAATTGGGTTAGCTATAAATTGACCGACCTTATTCATAATTGGCACTACTGCTTCTTTAGAATATTGCTCGGCTGATGCGGAAAATTCATTAGTCCAAAAACCTTTTACCACAGGATCTTTGATTTGCATGATAACTCTTTGCCTGAAAGAGGTATCTGATAAAATTCTGGGAATTCCCATCACATTGGAATCCGGAGTTTCCAAAAGAGCCAAAGTGATATAGCGGATCAGGTGTTCCATCCGCTGGTTCCAGCTGGCGGCAAAAAGCTTTTTGAAAATTGCTATAAAAAAGGTGGATAAATGCTGCCTTGATTCATAATCAGTAACAGGTTCCAGAGGGTTGAAGCCAATAGGATAATCTTTGTCAGAGGGGTTAATATAAACTACATCTTTAATTCTCTCTTTGGGAACAAATTTTAACATTTCTTCGGCCAGATCTCCGTGAGGATCAAGCAGGCCGCAGCCCGCTCCTGATAAAATATCAGATATCAGTAAAAGTTCCAGCAGTTTTGATTTACCAGAGCCGGTTTTTCCTACTACATAAAGGTGTCTCCGGCGGTCTATTCTTTTAATGCCGAAAATTCTTTTTTCATTTCTATAATTTGTTTCCCCAAAAAAAGAAACATCTTTTGGATTAACTAAACCTTGAAAAGGTAAGATATCCGGCGCAGGAGCGCGCTTGGTGGTAGATTCCACCACATTGGAAACTATTGAGCCTTGATAGGGAAAATGAAATAAGGTGGCAATTTCAGAAGAGCTCCACAAGTCCCCACTATCAAAAACGCGGGCTTTAAATGAGAGAATTGGAGCGGGAAAAATTTTAAACCTCTTTCTCTTGAGTTCATTGTTAGGGCTTTTGGCAATTTTAAATATATTTATAACCGTATTTAAATTAATTTGGGCGAGAGATTTATCTTTGGCAACAAAAATAACTCTGGCCTTACCCATGTATAGATCCTGGGACATTTT